>Ga0272446_1000005_pt1 | contig 243941 bp, 283 predicted proteins | sample YNPCB0061_FD_194587 | JGI IMG/M metagenome (GOLD analysis project Ga0272446, IMG submission 194587) | Hot spring microbial mat communities from Yellowstone National Park, WY, United States - YNP-CB-006-1 | ecosystem: Environmental > Aquatic > Thermal springs > Hot (42-90C) > Sediment | place... | reverse complement strand
TTTTAAAAAAAAAAAAAAAAAAAAAAAAAAAAAAAACGGTTATTCTATTTTAGATCAATCTCCAAGTATAAACAATATATTGGTTTTAAACCATATCTTCCGAAAATAGAAAAATATTTGAGCTTATTATAATATTTAAATCAATAAAATTTTACGATGATTATAAAGACAAATTTCATTACTATATAGAAGATGATGATTTTAACGAAGAATTTAGTGTAGATATAGCATACAATGATTATGATATGCTTCAAGATGCTTATGCCGTTTATATTTTTATTATGATCATCACAATGATGATGCTTATGTTGCAAAAAATTTTTATTTATATATGATCTTTATGAACCAAAAATATGGATATACATATTTAGATCAAATCGAGACATATCAAGCTGCGAACGTGCCTCTGGGAATACTTTTTGAAAAAATTTTTCCTAATCTACAAAAATACATTAATTTACTATGAAATACATTATTGGTTGCGATGAAGTTGGATACGGTGCTGCTTGTTGTGATTTAGTTGTATGTGCCGTCAAATCGCCTAAAGATTGGAATAAGCCTTATCTTAAGGATAGTAAAAAATTATCCTCTAAAAAAAGAGAAGAGGTAAATATCTTATTACAAAAAGATAATGATATTCAATTTGTGATAAAATCAGCACCTCCATCTGACATTGATAAGTATGGTGTTTATGAAATGTTAAAAATACTACATATTGAGGCAATTAAATCTTTAATATGTCAAGATAGTTTTGTTATAGTTGATGGAAATTTAAAACTAATAGATGATTGTTTAAACGCAGATAATTATAAATCAGTAGTTAAAGCAGATAATACAATTCATCAAACTATGGCCGCCAGCATAATCGCTAAAGTTTATAGAGATAACTTAATGATTCAATATGATAAATTATTTCCAGTTTATGATTGGAAATCTAATAAAGGCTATTTGAGCAAAAATCATAAAGATGGTATTAGAAAATATGGATTATGTGATTTGCATAGAAAATCATATGATATAAAGGTATAAAATGGCTTCACCGAGACTAAATGTAATATGAATGATTTATTAAGGCTGGCTAAATTTGTTAAAAAAATATTCCAGATAATTGCACATGCGATAAATGTAAGCACGATCTTATAGAGGTTCTTATTAGAAAATTAGATTCAGAACAGTCTTGGCCACCACCATTATCTTATAGGAATTGGTAGATGTTTAAATCAATATATATTAATCATTTTAAAAAAAAATAATGTTTATTATTATTTATCTAAAATAGTAGATGATGATTTTGATGAAAAACATATAGGAGTAGAGGAGGGTTGGGATCGTCGATTGTAGCAGCAATTATTAATTGTTATTCTTCCAAAAATCCCATTGTGTTAATTATGCTTACTCTTTAAATAAAAAATATTAATAGTTCATTAATTTATAGGTTAAATATGTTTCAGTCGATTAGTTTTATATTTTTAAAATCAGAAAATGATTTAAATCATTATCTTTATGTAATAACTGATACTGATTTTACAGAAGAAGTTGTAGAAACAGTACCTGAAAATCAGGGTTTGGGATCGTCGATTGTAGCAGCAATTATTAATTGTTATTCTTCCAAAAATCTCAATGTGGCATACAATTTAATATTATTTATGCAATTTTGGGAAAATGCAAATAGCGTCCCACGAGCACCGCGCAGGAGCACCAATCGTTTCTCTATTTTAAACCAAATTTCCAGGTATAAGCAATTAGTTCTTGAATTTGACAAATATCTTCCGAAAATAGAAAAATATTTGGTTTTAATCTAATATTTTTATAATAAAAATTATAACTCATTATTAAGCATTTTAATATATGCTTAAATACTTGAGGTATTCTTATTTTCAAAAACTATTATTAGAATTATCTTCTTTAGAAAAAGATATTAAAGAATACAGAAGAAAAGCAAGAGAATTAGAAAAAGCGGTTATAAAAGATAATAATCCATTTTTAGCATTTCATTTAGCAAGAGAAATTAGTGTTTTTCATTTAAGCACAAAAAAATTAGAAAATTTCGTTATTAATAATGCCAGTTCTGATTTAATTTATAGATATGCAAGAGATGTTAAAAATGCTAATATAAATAAATTGCAGAATGCTTTAATATCTAAAAAAGATACAATTGCTTTGGCTAAATTTGCAATTTTCGTAAGAGGATCGGATAAAAGAATTATATTAGATATAATAAAAAAAGAAAACAATGCTAAAGCTGCTTATTTGTTTATTAAACATATTAAATATTTAAATATAAATGAAATTAAAAATATAATTATTCATTCTAAAAAACCAAGATATTTATTTGAATTAGCTAAAAAAACCAAATCTAAAAAAGAATTAGAGATTATTGAAGACTTAATTATATTATCAAAAAGCGATTTGTATGTTAGGTTATTTGCAAAGCATATTCATGGAGCAAATATAGAAAAATTAGAAAATAGAATTATAAGATCTAATAATAAAACCGAGATGATTAAATTTGCTAAAGAAATAAAATCACCTCGGCTTAATAAATTGCTTATTTTATTTTAATTATTTAACTTTGCAGTAATTAATTAATTCTAATTTAAAATCTCTTGGTCTAACTGTAACGAGCTCTCTTGCCGTAATTTCATCAATACAATTAGGTTGGTGGAGCGCATAAGAAGGCGCCATTACTGTGCCTTGAATAATAATATGAGGCAAACCTAAGACATGACCGGCTTCGTGAATTAAAATTGCAACAAGATTACGCTCTCCAATAAAATCTGTTTCAACGAACATATTATGACCGCGAAGACCATCAACATATGCTAAAACACCTTCTGCAATTAAATCTTCATCATTATCTTTGTGAATAATTAATCCAAAATCTGTTTTTTCTACTTTAGCCTGAACTTCATCCGTAATTTCACCCACATATACAACTTCAAATTTATGTTGGCCTACAAGAGCATCATTCCATATTTTTAAACTTTGAGCAATATCTGCTTTTTGTTTGTCGGTAAAACTGGAATCGACATACACTGGAGTTATTAATACAGCTGCCTCATTTTCAGGTGCGTGTGTATGTTTGTGTGAAGATGATTCAAAAACCAAACATCCAGGTATTAATATTAAAAGACATAAACTAATTAAAGATAATATTTTTTTCATTACTGCTCTCTTGTAGATTGGTGGGTAAAATATACCTATATAAAAATATAATAATATTACTATTTTAATATTAATAATTACAAATTAACATTTTGGATGCATCACATTTATAAGCATCACAAAAATTTTCTAAATCCTGTTTCGTTAAAATTAAATTATGAGTAAGCGTAGGATACATTATTGCATTAGGATCTAAAGAATGCACTAACCCATAAGAATGACCTAATTCGTGCAATACTACACCAAAAAATAGTTCATCATTACCAATTAAATCATCAACTATTAATATATAGTCTTTTTTATTTAAATTGCGCTGATAGTATCCAACTACATTAAAACTATGATCTTGTTTTTTATCATTTTCTTCTACAATAATTGGATTATATGAATTTGTTTTTTCAATAAACAATGTATTTTCGTCATATAAATCTTCATATTCTTTTGTGCTCAAATTGCCGACTATCATATAATGCACATAACTATTAGTTGAGCATTTCCAATTATTTAAAGCTTCTTCTATCTTTCTTCTTTCAGAAGATGTAAATTTTGTATCTATATATACTTTTTTAGATAAATTTTCTTGGTTAGAAATTGGATATTTTATTTTTGTGCAGAAAATAACACTAAGACATAACAATATAAATAAAAATAATTTCTTATTCATTTAGTTTTTTGATTATATTAAAATCATTACTTTCTATTAAAGATAACATTATTTTTCTTCCAAACATCTTATATAATTCTTTAATTAAATCTATCTTTTTAAGATCTTTAAATTTAGATATAAATTGTTTAATATACTTATCGTTTTTATTAATTATAAAAAATGATAATGCGCTAATCATATCTTCATTCATATTATGATTTATAGCATCAATAATATCATTAACAAAATCATCTATATTAGTTTTATCCGCTAAAATATCCACAATATTTAATACGGTAAATGTACTTGCTTCAGAGGCTTGTTCTTGAATAAATTGTTTAATTACTATATTTTGTATAATTGTATTAATTTCTTTATCATTTAACGAAAATAAGATATATATTACTGGTGGAGTTGGATCCTCATTAAATATTTGATAATTATGTTTAATAAAATTTAGAATTATTTTTTTGATATTTTGATGATAATGTGTTTTCCACAATGATTTTAAAGAATATTCAAAAATATCATTAGTTGACGGATCAAAATAATCCTTTTGAAGATCAGATATAGAATTTCGAAAATATTCAAAAGCCTTTTCTTCTTTTGACATATTAATATACAAAAATAGGAGCATATAGTGAAATTTTTAAAATGTGTGTATTGTAAAAAAAGAATTAATAAAGTTCGTATTAGAAATAACTATCTAAATACTAATTGCGAATGTGGTATGATGAATGCTAAAGTTTATATTAAAACGCAAAAAAAATAAAGAGGAAGATGTTCAACCTGAATTGAAAATAGAAGAAGATATGGAATTAGATAGCCCTCCTTTTAGTCCAGAGGTTCTAAAAGAATTTGAGGCAAAATCTTTTATTAGACAGAATAAAAAATAATAATATATGTCGATATATGTCATTTGGTGAGTACATTAAGTAATTTTGAAAAAAATATAAACAGTATTAGTGATATTAATATCATTTCTTCCTTATTAAAAGAATATAAGGACCTTGCTCTTTACGACAAGAATAAGTATATTAAGAAACTATCTATTCTAATTAACAGAAAGTATAATATTACATTAAATATAGATGAAGAAGAAAATTTTATAATCGGGTTGTATTTCGGTTTAGATAGATTTAATTTTATTAATCATAAACATTTCTATATTATCTTATCTAAAATAAAATCATTTAATAAATTTAAATTACTAAATCATCTTTTAAATTTAAGACCTTTTGCTAATGAGAATATTATAAATTATTTATTATTGCTTGAACCAAAATTTAAAAAATTACAAATACTTTTTTAGGTGTTAAAATGAGATTATTTATTCAATTATCAGATGAAGAAAAAACCGGGGCAATTGAACATTGTATCAATTCGGTTATAGAGGATTTATTTGAAGATAGTGAATTTATCTTCGATATGATAGAAGATGAAGAGGTTTTAAAATTAAATGAAGTTTTAGAAAATGCTAAAAATCTCGATGATCCTCAACAAAGAGTAGAGTGTTTAATGAACGATCAGGATACCGCCAAAATAATATTTAAAATTGCAGAAGAAATGGCTAAAGCAACTTATTATCACGAACCTGATGAATTAATACTTTATACTGATACATTAGTTTCTTCTGATGAACGAATGCAAGAAAAAGAAAATAAAAAATATTCATTAAATTGAGGAAAAAATGACTTATTTAACATTAGGGACTTTATGGAAAAATGAAAATGATTATGCTTTAGATTTCATTAAGTACCATAAAAAAGTAGGGGTAGAAAAATTTGTTATTTTTGATAGAGAATATCATTCTTTAAAAGCTTTATTGAAAGATGAGGAAAATGTAGAAATTATTCATTTCCCGGACATCCCAGAAAATATTCACTCTGAGGCTTGGGCAAGATTAATAGCCTTTAATAAAGGTAAAACAAAATGGCTTGCTTTAATTGATGCAGACCAAGCCTTAGTTCCGGTTCAGACTTCCAATGTTAAAGAGATCTTAAAAAATTATGAAAATTTTGCCAGCCTGCAATGCAACTGGCTGTCATTCGGGTCGGGAGGACAAGATAAAAGATTGCCTGGAAGCCTTTATGAACGCTTTATTAAATGTACTCGAAAACAAGAAGGGGTAAATAATCACTGCCAATTTATTTGCCAGCCAGATAGAACATTGCCAGTAAAAACCCATGATCCTCATCATCCTATTTTGCCTGCCGGAGAAATCTCAGTAAATACAAATAAGCAGCAAGTTAATGGACCATTTAATATTCCGCCACTACACGATGTAATGTGGATTGCGCATTATATTAATAAATCACGAGAGGAGTGGCTTATTAAAAATGCTAAAGGTCGTGCCGATATTTATGGGCAAAAAATGCCTATGAGCATATTTGATGATTATGAGAAAATAGCAAACGTAGAAACTGAAACACGAGTTTTAGAATTATGGAATAATGTTTAAAAATTTATAATTAAAGAAAATATTAAAATATCAATATTTGTAATAGTAGATGATGATTTTGAAGAAAAGATTGTGGCTGAAATTATATAGATGGAATTATTAAATGTTATTCTTCTCGCAATCTTAATGTTGCAAAGATTTTTTTTTTTTTTTTTTTTTTTTTTTTTTTTTTTTTTTTTTAGCAATTCAATATTATTCTTATAATATGATTGCGGCGATAGAATAGAATGGAATAAAAAACATACTCCTAACTTTACTAAATATCTACAAGAAATCGAAAAATATATGAGTTTATTATGAATAAAGAGGTTTAATATGGGTTGGTTTGGATATGGTATTTATGATGGTGATGATACTCAAACTCAACATATGAGTTTTATTAAACAAGCAATTCCTTCTTTAGATAAAGAGGAAATTTTTGAATTTCTATTATCTAAAAAAACTAAAATACCACAAAAATATGTGCATAGTTTTCAAAAGGGAATTCCTAATGTTTTAAAAAAAATAAAAATTCCAAAAAATGTATTTAAATGGGATGAGGATAACGCTATGAGTTGGCATATGTTATTATCTTTGTTTATTAACAATAATATTAATCCTCCAGATAATGTGATGCTTTATGGTGTATTAGCCACTTATTATTTGATGAATTTTTCGAAAGACTTTGATAAACCATCTAAACGAAGTGCTGCTTTAAGAAATTTTATCAAAAAAAAACTAAAAAATTTCAATCACTAAAAATTGAAAAACAAATAAATTATTATTTAAATAAATGAAAAAATACGATTTAAAAAAATTTGTTAAAGGTTGGTTTATTGGCGGTGGTTTTGAGCCAGTAATCATTAACTCTTATGGCTTTGAAGTTGCAGTTAAACGATATAAAGCCGGAGATTTTGAAGGAAAGCATGTGCATAAAATTTCTACTGAAATAACGGTAATTGTTGATGGTGAAGTGGAAATGAATGGACAAAAATATGTTAAAGATGATATTCTTGTTATCGAACCCGGAGAAGCAACTGATTTTAAAGCATTAACTGATGCAATTACCGCTGTTGTTAAATTACCTTCAGTTAAAGGTGATAAATATAATGTTTAAATCAATAGAATATATTTCATATCTTAAATATGAAAATAATCTTTACTCCTGGATTTACGGATTATATTCCAGAAATACAAAACATTTGAGCTTATTATGAATTACACAATATTAAATTTATTAAATAAAGAAGAAGCAAAAGATTGGAATGCCCCAATCATTGAAATAATAAACTCTAATCAATGGGTATTTATTAGAAATCATAAAAATAAAAATTGGTGCGTATTATCATTATCATTAGGTGTTATTTTTACATCAAAAAGTTATGATGCTGCATATAACAAGATATTGAGTTTAAATTATGATGATATATAATATGATATGAAATTTTTAGAACAATTATGGAATTCATTTCTTTCGCTATTTAAAAAAGATACATCAAAATTAAAATATCGTCATCAAAAATATAATGAAGCAAAATCAAGAATAATACATTTTTGCGCAGTACATTATTTAACTCAAAAAGAACTTGAAAAAGAGTGTTCTTTTGAATTGGATCGGAAAACTAAATATGATGAAAATATCATTACAAGAATGTTTGATAAAGGTTTATTAAAATCTTATAAGGTTGTTGGTAATAAATTCGAATTAGAACTTGCCGATACATTTTATAAATCTTATAGATCTAAAATTAATAAACTTAAAAAATGATTATAATTAGTCATAGAGCTAATACCAATGGCCCTAATACTGCTTATTTTGGAGAAAATCATCCATCTTCAATTAAGTATGTTTTATCTTTAGGTTTTAATGTAGAAATTGATGTTAGATATTTAAATAATAAATTCGTATTAGGGCACGATAAGGCGGAATATGAAGTTGGAGATAATTTTTTCTATAATGATAGAATGTGGGTTCATTGTAAAAATATAGAGGCTTTGGAAAAATTAATATCTAATCCTTTAATTAATGCATTTTACCACGATAAAGATGATTGTGTCTTAACTTCTCAAGGTTTTATTTGGACCTATCCTGATGCTAAAAATATATTAACCAGTAAAAGTATTGCGGTAATGATTGAGAATGTTGATGGATGGGATTTAAATAATTGTGCTGGAGTATGCACGGATTTGCCATTTAAATTTAAATAATTTATTAGGTGCATTTTTTTGCATTTTTTTGATGCAAAATATTAAGTTAATTATATCTGATTTCGATGGCTGTCTTCTTGATTTAAAAGAGCTTCATTTTGATACTTTAAATAAAGCACTTGAAACATTAGATAAAAAATATATAATTTCTTTGGAAGATCATATAAAAATCTTCGATGGTCTTTCCACAAAAAAGAAATTAAATATTCTTAATCAAACAAAAAATTTCCCTTTAGATAAGGTAAATGAAATAAATTCTTTAAAACAAAAGTTTACATTAGAGGCATTAAAAACTTTTAATAAAATAAACTTAAAAATTAAACCATCTATTCAGCAATTAAAAGAAGATGGTTTTCTTTTTTATGTCGCCTCAAATGCTATGAGAGCTACGGTAGAGGAAGGTTTAAGAAAATTAGATATTTTACATCTAGTTGATAAAATTTATGCAAATGAAGATGTAAAAAATCAAAAACCTTCTCCAGAGATTTATTTAAAATGTATGTTAGATGCCGGGGTAGAAGCGGAACAAACTTTGATTATAGAAGATAGTAAGCACGGTAGAGAGGCTGCCTTAAGATCTAAAGCGCATTTGTGTGAAGTAGATAGTGCTAATGATTTCTCTTATGCTCATATTATTAAAAGCATTAATCAAATAAAACCAGCCAATTATAAATGGTATGCAAAGAATACATTAAATATTTTAATTCCTATGGCTGGCGCAGGCTCTCGTATGAGAGCAAAATACCATTTACCAAAACCATTAATTGATGTTAATGGAAAACCAATGATACAAAGAGTGGTTGAAAATTTAAATATGGAGGCTAATTTTATATTTATTGTGCAAGAAGAACATTATAATAACTATAATCTTGGCGCTTATCTTAATTTAATTGCTCCTGGATGTAAGATTGTCAAAACAGATGGTTTAACAGAAGGAGCTGCCTGCACTACTTTATTAGCAAAAGATTTAATTAATGATGATAAACATCTATTGATAGCAAATTCTGATCAAATAGTTGACTGGGATAGTAGTCATTTTATGTATTCTATGCTGACATCTGATACTGATGGTGGGATACTTACATTTACAAGTGAAAATGATCCAAAGTGGTCATATGCTAAATTAGATGAAAATGGATTTGTGTTAGAAGTTGCTGAAAAAAAACCAATAAGCAATCACGCCACGGTGGGTATTTATTACTATAATAAAGGTTCAGAATATGTTAAATATGCCGAACAAATGATTTCAAAAAATATAAGAGTAAATAATGAGTTCTATGTGGCGCCAATTTATAATGAAATGATACAAGATAAGAAAAAAATAAAAACATATAACTGCAACGCTATGCACGGAATAGGAACTCCAGAAGATTTAGAAATTTACTTAAAGTCAAAATGAAAATTGCAGTTTGCTTATCCGGTCATTTAAGAAGTTTTCAAAAAACAACACCATCTTTATATTCTTTTTTATTAAGAAATTTAGATTATGATATTTTTATTCATACTTGGGATACTTTAGGGTATCATAATAATTGGAGACCCGATCACAATTTCTATATAAATAATTATACTCATTCTAATTTAAATTTAATACAAAATATTCTTAAACCTAAACAAATAATAATTCAATCTCAAAAAGAATTAGAAAGTTTTAAAAAAGAAGCAGAGACAAAAGTAAAATTTTATATTGCTCCCGATATACCAAAGCATCCTGGACATATGTTTGCAATGTTTTATAAAATATGGGCTTGCAACGAATTAAGAAAACAATATGAAAGAGATCATAATATTCAATATGATTTAATTATTCGAACAAGACCTGACTTACAATTTTTATCGTTATTAAATACTCAAGAATTACTTGATTCAAAAAAATATTTATATGTTCCAGAAATAGAAGGATATGGCGGAATTAACGATCAATTTGCTTTTGGTTCTGGTCATTTAATTGATTATTATTGCGGTATGTATAATCATTTATCAAGATATTTTTCTGAGGGAGGAGATTTTAGACCAGAAATATTTGTTAAGTGGCATTTAGAAACAATTAAAGTTCCATATAAACTATCAAAAATAAAATATTTTATTAATAGGTCCTAATGTTTGACCATCATTATATAGATTGGAATAGAAATAGAATAAAAGCCATAATAGATAAATTTGGTCCTAATTTCTTTAATGGAAAAACTTTATTAGATTTGGGTGCCGGTATTGGTGATATCAGTAATGCTTTTACAAGATTAGGAGCTACTGCAACTGCCGTAGAAGTAAGACAAGAACATATAAATATTTTGAGAAAAAAATATCCTCATATAAAAATCGTAAAAGCAGACTTAGATAAGGAATGGCCATTTGTAAATCAAAAATTTGATATAGTTTTTGATTTAGGATTAATTTGTCATTTGAAAGATATAAAAGGACACTTAACTAAACTTTGTAAAATATCTAATTGTATAGTTCTTGAAACAGAAGTATTAGATTCAAACGATCCTAATAGGTGTATTTATGTTGATGAAAATAAATCTATATATGATTGGTCTTTTAATGGAATAGGGGCTAAACCTTCTCCTTATTTTATAGAAAGAATTTTATTAGAATTAGGTATGAAATTTGAAAAAATATATACACCTGATACATCATTTTTTAAATATAATCTTCCTGAAACAAATTCTAATCAAAGAAATATTTCTAACAGAAGAATGTGGATTATCACTCGTGATGAAAATCAACCAATAATAGACAATCAACCAAAACCAAAAATAAATAAAGATATATCTCCACAATATTTAAATATTGTATCGCAAAATATAAATAAACCAGTTTTTGCAACAAAGCAGCCTAATGTAGTTGATAGTAATTTTAAAGTAGCATTATGTCTATCTGGACATATGAGAGGTTTTGAAAAAACTTTTGAATCAATTAATCATAATATTATAAAACCATTACATTGTGATGTTTTCATTTCTACTTGGGATTCGGTCGGAACTCCATTCAGAGGTTTTGATAATAGAATTGTTAAATTATCTACATATGATTACTTACCAAGAATAAATTATTTATATAAACCTAAAAAAATAGAAATAGAACCATTTATTCATTTTCCATTTAACCAAAAATTAATAGATAAAAATTATGAGCATAGAGATTTAAATGGTATGTTAAGTATGTATTATAAAATTAAAAAATGTAATGAACTTAAAAAACAATATGAATTAGAAAATAGTTTTACATATGATCTTGTAATTAGATGTAGAGCAGATTTATTTATTACATATCCTCCAACAATTAAAAGTTATGCTATATTAGATAGATTATATTTACCTAATTTTTTTGATTGGGGCGGATATAACGATCAGTTTGCATATGGTAAATCTAACATTATGGATACTTACGCATCATTATTTGATAATATAGAACAATATATAGATGAAGGTCAATATATAAATCCAGAAAAATTATTAAAATATCATATAGATAAAAATAACATTATGGTTGATAGATCCGATGTTTCTTATTATATAAGGCGGGATACTTGAACAGATTAAAATTTTTGCTAAAATTAGCTCAATCTCAAGATATTAGATACTTGCCTAATGTTAATAATTATCTTTTTAGAGAAAACGATTGGATTTATTTAAATAAAATTTATCTAAAAATAAACAATGTATTAGATGATATTATTTATAATAATCAGAAATTAAATTTTAAATTTTTAGCATTAAACCCATCTTTAATGGCTTTAAGTGGTTCTAAAAAATATTTATCAGAATTTGTTAAATTAATATATAAATATTTAACTAATGTAAATGATAAAAAACAATATAGTTCTGAGCAAATATTAAAATTAATTAATGATTTATCGATTAAATTAAATACATATTCTTTTTCTGAACCGACAATTAACCGACTAAAAACTGAAATTATTACTTTATTAAGCACTTGGAAAACATCAGTCCAAAATATTAAATAAAGTTATATCTACTATTAATGAGTACATTAAAAGAACGAATTGTTGATTACGAAAGTAATTACGATTTTAAATTAATTAAAAAATTACCTTTAGTAATAAATTTAAACGGAAGGTCTTTTAAAAAAAATACTTCGTTGCTTCCTAAACCTTACTCAACAAAATTTTTTGAAGCAATTTGCAGCAGTGTTATTAAATTGGCATCTGAAATTGATGGCACGGTATTTGTTTATTCTTTTAATGACGAAATTATTATTATTTCGAAAAATAATCAAACAATAGATACTGAAATGTGGTATGATGGAAATTTGCAAAAAATAAATTCTGCCGCAGCTTCAATAGCAACCTTATCTTTTTATAAAGCCGCAGAAGAATTTGGTTTAAATATTATAGGAGATCCTACTTTTATTAGTAAGTCTTTTGTAGTTCCATCGATTTCGGAAGTAGTTAATTTTTTAATTTACAAGCAGCATCAGGCTTATTATTCAGCCGTATCTTTTTCTTGTTTTTATGAGTTATCTAAAAAATTTGATATAGATTATGTAAATAAAATACTATTAAATACTACTATAGATGACAAAATAGATATTTTATTAGAAAAATGTGATATAGATTTTAACGATTACCCAATACCATTTAGAAAAGGTATTGGGTGCTATAGAATTCCTAAATTAGTTAAAAAACCAAATGGAGAAAATGAATTAAAAAATAAATTATTTATAGATTTAAATCTACCATCTTTCAATAAAAATCAAGAATTTTTATATAATATATTAAAATAATGTTGAGCATCAAAAAAAATAAAAACAGAAACGGTTTATTTACCGATCAATTTCATAAAAAAAATGATATATTGCTTAGAATAAATGGAAAAATAATTCCAAAAATAAATATAGAAAATTTATCCTCAACTGAAACTTATCATTACTTACAGATTGGTTTAGATAAATTTTTAGATATGAGCAATACTGAAAGTTTTTTTATAAATCATTCTTGTAATCCAAACTGTTATATAAAAATTGCTGTAAATAATGTTTTTTTAATAGCCTATAGGGATATTAGAAAAGATGAAGAATTATTAATAGATTATTCTTTAACAAGTACAGAAGATGAAAAAACATTCAATTTAAAATGCGATTGTGGAGCTTATAATTGTAGAAAAATTATTAGCGGGTTTTATTTATTACCGGAAAATATTAAAAATAAATATTTAAATGATAAAATTATTCAAGATTATCTTTTAAATAAGTAATAATTACATATAAATAGTATGATGGTTAAAACAAAAATTCTTAAATTAGCAGAAAAATTTGAAAAAAAATTGGCTCAATTTGGAAAACAAGCCCCTCCAATGGACTACAGAGAGCCAGTTAAACCAAATTTAAGAGAAGCTGAAACTATTTTAAATGCAGCTCCTGAATTAAAACAAGCTATTGAAAGATTAGAAGTTCATCCAGGAAAAGATCCAAGAACACAAAGATCAATTGGCGTTGTAAAAGTTGTATTTAAACCTGGCAAAGCTGGTTTCTTAAAAAAATTACAAGATACAGTAAATAAATTAGCCAAGGAAAATAAATTACCTTGGGATACCTACAGTTTCGTATATTAATTTATATTAATTAATTATTACTTTTTAAGTTATATTTCTTGTTTATGCAAGGTATTATTTTAACTGGTGGAAGCGGTACTCGATTAGGACATTTTACATCTAAACTTGGAAATAAACATTTATATCCAATAAATGATAAATTTGTCATTGATTTTTCTTTAAATACATTAAAACAAATTGGAATTACTGATTTGACAGTAATCCTTGGCGGGAATTATTTTAATCAAATTGTTTCTTATCTAAAAGATGGAAGTGAATTTGGTTTTAATATCAATTATGTATACCAATCTTCACCTAATGGAATAGCAGCAGCAATAAATTTATGCAAAAATTATATTAAAGACGATTTTGTTGTGGTGTTAGGTGATAATATTTTTGAAAACAAAATAGATTTTACCAATACAAATGGATCATCAATAGTTTTACACAAACATTCTGAATTATATAGATTTGGTGTTGCATCTATTAAAGATAATAAAATTATAAATATAGTTGAAAAACCGAAAATATTAGATGATAATTATGATAATTACGCAATTACCGGATGTTATAAATTTGATTTAAATTATTTTGAATATTTTAAATCAACAAAACCTTCTTCTCGTGGAGAATTTGAAATAACTGATATATTAAATATGTATCTCAATGACGGCAAATTAAATTATACATTTAATACTGGCTTTTGGAGCGACGCCGGAACAGTTGATAGTGTTAAATTAGTATCAGATTATTTTTATAAAAAATAAATTATTAATTAAGGATTATAAATGTCAGTTTTAATTTTAGGAAAAAATTCTTTTATTGCATCACATTTAAATTATCAAAAAGCTGAGGAAAGAGTTAATCCTTATTATAATCAAATAGAAGATATTATCAATAAATATAAACCAAATACTATTATTAATTGTATTGGTTTTTGTGGCAGTCCAAATGTAGATCAATGTGAAATTGAAAAAAATAAAACAATAATTGCAAATTTAACTATACCAACCGTTTTATCAGAAGTGTGCGAAAAACATTCAATTCATATGATACATTTATCAAGCGGTTGTGTATTTTTTGGGAATTCGCCGCATACAACATATCATACTTCTTTTGTTGATGGAATTAAAAAAGAAAGTATATTAGACCATGGTTGGAAAGAGGAAGACTTCGCTAATCCTCAATCATTCTATAGTAAAACAAAATACGCTTGTGATTTGATTCTTGGACCAATGCCACACATTACTTCATTAAGATTAAGAATGCCGGTATCAACTAAAAATCATCCAAGAAATTTAATTAATAAACTTTTAAATTATAAAGATGTATTAATTACTCCAAACTCAATAACTTTTATTGATGATTTAGTTAATGTTATAGATTTTTTTGTTAAAAATCCGCAACCCGGTATTTTTCATATCGCAAATCCCCAAACTCTAACTCACGAAGATATACTAGAAGAATATAGAAAATATGTTCCTTCTCATACTTATAATAAAATAACAGAGCATCAATTATCTTTATTAACTAAAGCGAAAAGATCTAATTGTATATTAAATACATCAAAGGTAAATTCTATAGGTTTAAAATTAAAACCAAGTAAAGAAGCGTTATCTGAGTGTATGAAAAAATTTGTTGAAAATAAACTTAAATAATTAAATAATTAGGAGAATATTATGGCTACTGATGGAAAATTAAAATTAGAATTAGAACCAAGAACCGATAGTTATGGTAAAAAATTTTATATAGCAAAATTAAAGGGTCCTGTACTTATTGATTGTAAAGACGGAGTTGCTTTTTTAGTATTTTGTAGTGAAGAAGGTAATGAAGAATTACAGATCTCATCTCTAGCAAAAGGTAAAGTTGAATGACCAAAGAAGTAAAGAACTTTGAGCATCTTTGGGAAGATGCCGAACAGGTTTCTGAAAAAAAATATGGTTTAAAAGATTTTAATTCTCTAATAAAAGAACTTCAGGATCTAATTACTGATTTATCAAAAATAGATAATTTATCTACAGATTTATCAGTTAAAAATTTTATTAAGCAAAAGAAAATTGGAGAAATTTTATTTAAATTATGCCAATTTTCAAATTTAGAAAAAATTAATGTATATGAAGCTCTAATGAATGAAATAGAATTAGAGAAACTTTAAATTATAATGGAGCTGCGCCAAAAGTAATTACAAAATTAGTTGGCAAATCTTTTATTTGTCTTTTAACTGCTTCTTGTAAAGCTTTTAATCCAACATCTACGGCGTGAGAAAGTTTAGAATCATTTATCAGATATTGTGAAGATCCTGGTTTTTTGGCAGGTAATCTTAATGTACCCTTTACTTTTCCATCAAGTTGATTAAATTCAATATCAACTCTGAATGGTACCCCGTAATTAAGATTTGCAATAGCTGCTTCACAAGCTGTTTTTAATTTTTTTGTATCTAATTTTATTACTTGATCTGGTTGAGGTTGAGAGAATTTTTTAATAAATTTATTAGCAACATCAGCTACTTTTGGAGATACTCCACCTGCTTGTTGTAATAGATAAACCGCTTCTTCTCGATCGCTTGCGATACTCATAATCATATCATCAAGGCCTAAAGTCATTAAATCTTTTGCTTTTAATTGTCCATAAAATTCTTTAGAAAAATCTAAAAATGTTTTTTCTAAAGATAATGATAATTTAACTGGATCTTTATCGTCTAAATTTTTAGTTATTTTATAAATATATTCGCTCTGATCTTTTAAAGATACACATTCGCTACCAAATACTCCAATAAATTTTTCAGCCGCTAAATCCGAATTAACCTGAGCTGATTCATAAATTCTTTGAAATAATAAATGATTGCCATAAAAATTATCACCTTTTGATAACCAATGATTATTTTGATGAGTTAAATATAATGATCTTAAAAGTGCCAAATAATAACAACAAGCTTCGCTAACTGATGCCATAGTAACTCCTATACTTAAAATATAAAATTATTACTATTTTAATCCAAGATAATCAAATATTAGTTTTTTGTTTTTTAATTCAACACCATATTCATAAAATTTATCTTGATTTCCTTTACTGACCCAGTATCCCAAATTACCTTTATAATTAATAATATTTTTTGTATTTAAATAAGATAATTCACAATCTTCAACTTTGAGCATCTTACTAATATCTATATTGGTAAAAATAAAAGAATTATTGTTAGGGTATGTAAATTTATTTATCAAATTATTTTGGTTCATCCAGATAATATTATTATAATTTTTAATTATATTTGTATTTTGCAAAAACATATTTTTATCAATTAAATAATAAATATTATCTTTTTTAATTAAATTATGTAAATTAAAATCTTCATCAAAATCTAAAAAATAAACAAAAATATCACTTTCATTGTATTCTATTTCTTTATAATTAAGTTGATTTAGTACTTGGCAATAAATATTTTGATTTATTTTTAATTTTTCGCAATTAAGTTTCATATTTGTGAATATAACATTTGTTGAGCGGCCTAAAGAGGTTCCTGCGAAAAGTTTAAAAAACTTTATAGCATCTTAAAAATATCTTTTGGTGGTGAGCGCCTACTGCCACGGGCAGCGTAGGAGCCGCCGAAGTGCTCATAGTGCCCTATACCTCACATTTAATTTTAAACTTTCTTTTAAATCGTTATGCTACCTTGCCATATATTTAAACTGAAAATATTTTTAAAATTATGTAGCAAATTAATAAAATTATGTTTTAAGTTGGGGCGATAAGTTTTTAAACCACTAAAATTGTTTAGTAAATTATTTTAATTTTAATTAACAAAAGCCATAGTATAAATAGTAAAAGGTAGTTATAGATAGTATAAATAATATATATAATAGTATAAGTGTATCAAAAATATAGATCCCTCCGTAGGAGGGATTCCTTAATTAATAAAACAATAAACACACTTGATCAATTCTAAGAAGGAGTTATATTGATTTGACATGTCAAAAACAGTTAAAGAACTTGAACTTGATTACTTGTTTGCTTTGTGGAGAGAAACCAAAAGAGCAGATATTGCTGCAAAAATCCTCTCGATGGTTGAACATGGTGATTTAAAATTAACGGCAAGAAAAGATGATAAATTATTGTTCTTAAAAAGTGTTTTTGATTCAAAATGTTGTAGATGCAATGAAAGATATTACAAAGGAATGTATATTTTTGTAAAAAGTAAAGTTGGGTGGCATATTGAATGCGCTACCGATGCTGAAAAACAGCACATTTTGTACAAAAAATATGTCAAGTCTTTAGAAAAAGAAAATAATTAAATGCTCGAACAAGAAGATATTTTGAAATTAAACAAAGATTTTCCAGTGAAATTATACAAAATATCACATATAATAGATCAAATTCACCAAAAATATCCATTCATAGCAAAAGATGATATTGTTTTGATATGCAATACTTTTTTTGAAAAAATAAGAGAATTTATTTTAGTTGGAAAAATAATAAGAATTAGCAAATTTTTACCCAAAGCTCATATATTTATTTATAATAGAATTTTAGATGGTAAAAATCAAATTTTTTTAAAAATAAAAAATGGTAAAATATGATGGATTATTCAAAATTTAATAACATAAAATTATGTGATATAATTATAACTTATAGATATTTAGGGTTAATGAGAGATGAATCAATTTCCGCAATGGAAGAGTTAGCAAAACGAAGAGCCTCCGGAGATGTATTTGAATTTGAAAAATATATAGAAGAAAAAATGAAAGAACTTCCAGATTTTAAAAAAGAACTTAATTTATTGGATTATTTTAATTTAAAAAAATGAAACAAACATTAACGAATGAAATAGTTAAACATTTATTTGAGTATTTACAACCAATAATGAGAGATGATTTTCTTTTTTCTAAAAAAATTATATTAGAGATAGAAGAAGAAAATAATATTTCTAAAATAGAAAAAAATATATGGTCATCCGAAATTATTATATCAGATTTTAAATTAGAGGCTATGGTTTGTGATTTATCTACAGATGATGAAAAAAGAATAATTGCTATTATTTACGCTAATAATAATTGTTTTAGTTTAGATTTTAGACCAGATGATAATTCTCAAATATATTCATATATTGAAGCAAATCTTGTTGAAAAAACTTGGATTATGACTAATATTTTAATGCAATCTAAATTATTAACTGGATTTGAAAATTTATTTGGATTATTTGTTAATTATCAAAAAAATACAAATAATATTTTATATGATAATTTATTGAATTTTCTTAACACCATAGAATGAAACATACGAGTAAGAATAATTTTATTATTAATAACTTTGTTGATAAAAGATTTCTATTATTGGAGATTAAAAAATCTTTAAAAAGAATACCTTATAAATATATAGTTATTGTAATTAACGAACTAATCGAATTACTTTTATTAGAATTAAAAAATAAATTTACATTTACTATAGAAAATTTCGCTACTTTTACTTATAAAAAATATAATAATTATATTTTTTTGAATTTTAAAACAGGTAATAAACAATCATCTAAGGAAATTACAAAAATTAATTTATTAATAGATAAAAAAATTAAAAATCTATTAAAATATAAATACGAGGAACTGCGATGAATAAAAAACAATTAGAAAAATTAAAAAAATCATTAACTGAACAAAAACAAAATTTATTAAATTCTATTGCCAATCAAGAAGAATTAGATTTAGATGGTGATGATACCGATCATATTCAAGCAAAAATATTATTTGATAGTACAAAAGCTTTAAAGGGTCGTGATTTATTAAAAATCAAACAAATAGATATCGCTTTAGATAAAATAAAAAATGGAAGTTTTGGCTCTTGCGAAGAATGTGGCGAAGATATAGGTGAAAAAAGATTATTATTTAATCCATCTTTTTCTATGTGTGTAGGTTGTGCAGAAGAAAATGAGCTCAGGAATAAATCATCAATAAGATGATATATCTATATTGAATGAATACACTAATATTGAATGATGGTAATATAATTGATGTTTATGAAAATTTAATGCAAAGACGAGTAATCTTTGCTCACGGTTTTATTAATGATAATGTTGCTTCTGATATAGTAGCAACATTATTTTTTTTGGATAAAATCAATCAGGAAAAAATAACATTATTTATTAATTCTGATGGTGGAGATATACGAAGCATTATGATGATTTATGATGCTATGAATTTATTACAATCTCCAATTGAAACAATATGCGTTGGAGTTGCGATGCACGAAAGTATTTTATTGCTTGCAGCCGGCACAAAAGGTATGAGATATTGTACCCCTAATTCTATATTAGCGATATCATCATTAAAAGTAAATGACATAATGTATTCGGATTTATCTAATGCTAAAATATCAAATGATTTATTTAAAAAAGAACATTCTATATTTGTAAAAGCCTTATCTGAATCAACCGGAATATCTGAGTCAGTTTTAGTTAAAGATACATCTAACACTTTATTTTTGGTTCCATTGGAATCTAAAAGATATAATTTAATTGATCATATTATTACTTTGGAAAAAAATAATGCAGTCAGAAAAAAAAGAACCACAAAAACCAAATCTAAACAAAAGTCAAAATCAGCAAAAAAACCAAAACGATAATATATCTCCGGTATATGCTCATTTAGCATCTGATAGAGTATTATTTTTATCAGAAGAAATTACTTTAGATGAAACGGCATCTTCTTTGACATCTATGTTAATTTATCACAATTTAACAAGCCCATCTGATGATATTACTTTATTTATAAATACTGTTGGTGGAGATGTTCCGGCATTATTTAATATTTATGATATAATGCATATGATTACTGCGCCGGTTAATACAATTTGTATAGGAAAAGCATATTCTGCAGGTGCTGTTATTTTGGCTTCTGGAGCAAGTGGTAAAAGATTTATGACTAAAAATTCTTTAGTTATGATACACGGGATACAATCATCTTTTCCAAACACTCCGTTTGCAGATATTGAATATTCTGATAAATATTTAAAATATTTATATAAATATAATGAAAAAATTATTAAAATTTTGGCAAAACACACTGGCAAATCAGTATCTAAAATTAAAAAAGATTGTGAAAGGGATTTGTTTTTAGATGCTAAAGATTGTTTAAAATATGGTATTATAGATAAAATTATCTAATAATGTGGTATTATTATGATATGGACAAAATTATTACTGCAAGAAAAAAATCCTCAGATCCAAAACAGGAACAGTTAAGGATAAATAAAGATAATTGGAACAAATTAGCAAGTCAATTTATCGCAAAATTAATAGCATTTAAAAGAGCCCTTAATGGAAGAGGGGATCCGAAATTTAATTTACCAGTTTCTAATATCAAAAATCCATTACCTCAGGAAGTATCTTCTTTTTTAGTTTTACTTTCTTCTGATTTTGAAAATTTAGTTCAAAAAAGTTCAGATATTATTAAGGAACAATCAGAATATTCTGTTAGTAGAAAAAAACCAATTAAACAAGCTTCATCTAAAGTTTCAAGATTTTGGACATATATATCTTCTGTTTTTTCCGGAGAACAAGGCAAACATTATAGATTGTCATTATTAAAGAGTGCTACTGATGTATATCATAAAATATCTAAATTAGAAGATGTAATTTTATCAAGATCATATAAAAATATATCTGAAGTGATGGATCTATATATGTCGGTAATATATAGTTTTGATTCATTAAAAATAACTTTTAATAGATTTTTGCGACTATATAAAAATCAAGAATTATCTAAACTCAAAGTAAATGAAGTAGAATCTAAAGATAATGATCATAATCTTGATATTAATGAGATAAAAAAAGATTTAGGTAATATAATCGAAATAGGTCTTCCAACATCAATTTTATCTAATATTAATAATTTATTTAAAAATTATAGCAAAGAGAATGACGATATTAAAAAACAAATATTAACTGAAGCAATTTATAATGAATATGAATCTATACTTAAAAAAGTCAGATCTTTTGTAAAAGAAAAATATGATATAGAAGTATCAGAACAATTGAGTTTAGAAGATATTTCTGATGATGTAAGCCAAGCTTTATTATCAAAATCTGATTTAGGTTTAGAATTTTATTTAGTTAAAAAATCAGGGAATGTTTTAACCAGATGGATTTTAAAAAATTTACACCAACTAACTCCTTTTGAATCAACTTCTGCGGCCAGATTAGATGCGCATAATCAGCTTGAAACAATTAAAAAAGATCTTAATATTTTAATGGATGAATTAGAAGAAAAATCAGATTTATCAAAAATATCTGAGTTAGTTAATAAAATAAATCATAATTTATCTGAGGTTAAAAAACCAATTAATATATTAATTAATGTCTATAAAGATTATTATTTGAAAGAAAAAGAAAAAGAAAGTAAGAAAAAACATAAAGATAAAAAAGATAAAAGAGATTTAACAGATATGAGTTTATTCAAATCTATTAGAAGAGATATGGATAGATTTTATATAGATGAATAATTTTGCTATGAAGAATGGTATTATTTTATTAGGAACCAAGGCATTTAATACACTTCTTGCTTTAACTGAAGAAGAAAAACAAAAAGGCGTTATGTTTATGGATCCGGTTCCCATAATGTCTTTTGTTTTTTCTTCTCCAAGATATAATAAATTTTGGATGAAAAATTGTTCTTTACCAATAGATATGATTTTTTGTTATAAAGGTAAAGTAATAGATATTAAAAAAGGAGAGCCTCATTCAGAAGAGGCTATTGGACCAAACCATCCCACCGATTTAATAGTTGAAGCTCCATATGGTTTTTGTAAAACACATTGCATTTCCATTGGTGATGAAATCATATTAAAATAATATATTCTTGTAAGTAGTTAATATTGCTGCCTTGCCGGATGTAGGTGCCGTCATTACATTGTATGGTATGATTGAATCCGGACAACAAAAAATAGTTAAATTAAATCACATTTTAGATGCTTTAAATATAAATGCAAATTGCACCAACTATCAAAAAATTAGAAATTTTTCTATATATGATTTGAATCTTTTACCAGGATCAAGAATCAAAGATATTCAAAAATATATTAATGAAATTTCTATTTATTTAAAAACAAAAAATAAACCTTTAATTAAAATTTGTTCTGAACAAGGCTTAGTTAGATTAGAGTTAATGGACAATGATCCTTCAAAAATATTATTTTTTGATGAAATTATAGATCAGAAAATACCAGATTATACGATGCCTATGTATTTAGGTGATGCTACTGATGGTCAAAAAATATGGATGGATATGGCTGAAAATCCGCATTTATTAATTGCTGGAACAACCGGATCGGGTAAGAGCACTCTCCTACATAACATAATAGCCAATTCAATTATAAATGATAATAAATTATTTTTAATTGATACTAAAAATATTGAATTTAATGAATATGGAGTTTTTAAAAATATTGAAGTAATATCATCATATGAAGATAGTTTAGAATTATTTGATTATTTAATATCTACTATGGAAAGAAGATATGATTTTTTAGCAAAGAAAAAATTACCATCTTCTTATTTTAAACAACAAAAACCTTATGTTCCACATATATTACTTGTAATAGATGAATTTGCTGATTTAATTTTACACGATGATAGTAAAGAATTGCAGAAAAAAATAACAAAATTAGCTCAAAAATCCAGAGCAGCAGGAATACATTTAGTCGTCGCTACTCAAAGACCATCTGCTGATATATTAAATGGAGCAATAAAAGCAAATTTTCCAGCAAGAATAGCTTGTAAAGTAGCATCTCATACTGACTCTAAAGTAATATTAGATGCCGTTGGCGCAGAATGTTTATATGGGTATGGAGATGCAATTATAAAAAATTATATTTTTAATTTTGTTAGATTTCAGACAGCATTTACCAATCAATCTACAAATATAGAATATTTAAAGAAATGAGAAAATGGAGACCAACACATAAATGTTTATATGTAGTTTCCGAAATACACGGAAATGCAGATAGTTTATCTATAATGTTAGATAGAATTCTACCGCTTAGAAAATTTAAAAATCAAGAAGACATTATAGTTTTTATGGGAGATTATATTGATGTAGGACCATCTTCTAATAAAGTAATAGATATATTATTTAATATTAAATCAGAATATCCTGATAGAACCTTTTTCTTAAAAGGCAATCACGAAGAAATGTTTTTAAGATCAATTCTTTCTGATCGAAATGATGATTATATTGATTGGGTAAATTCAATAGGATCTGAAACGGTAAAATCATATTTAAATAGTATAAATTTGTTAGAGAATCCCTATTCATTATCAAAAAATAGATTATTAAATATAATGCCATCAAATCATATTGATTTTTTATCTAATTTATCTAATGTTGTAAATATAGATAATTATTTATTTTTTCATGGTAGTTTTAATCCCCTAAAAGATATAAATGAAAATGATATTAATAATTTTATTTTTGATTATAGCGGTTCAAGATATGTGAAAACGCTCTTAAAACGAGGCGAAAAACCCCTTCAGAATAATAAATATATATATGTAGGTGCACACAACTATAAATCTAAAAAACCATTTATCTATTCTAAATATTTTATGTTAGGAGGGGGAGCTCCTAAAAGATTATTTTTATTTGAGTTAAATTCTATGAGTGCTTGTTCAATCAAAAGCGGAAAGAATAATATTTATAAATATAATTTTAATTATTATGAATGAGAAAATTAATTTGTCTTGTTAATGTTTTAAATTCATCTGCCATATTCTCATATACATATATTTGTTTATTTATAAGTTTATAACATTTGTAATACGATAATTGTCCTATAGTTTGAGCGTATGATTTATAATCTTTATGAAAATCTGGAAAAATACTTTCAATAAAAAAGATCCAATCTGCTATATTTTGAAATAAAACAAAGTTATTATCTTCTGTTGCTTTCTGATATAGTATGGTTATACTATCGTTAGACAAATCATTATGCTGCTTTTGGTATTTATTTAATACATTTATAATGTATGATTTTGTTAGTTGATTACATTTCAATTGTTTTAGACTTGTGTCCAAAAAATCTATAAACATCATATTAAAATAAATTAAAATTAGCATATTTAAGGTAAAAATGAAAAAATTAATTATTGTGGAATCGCCAACAAAAGCAAAAAAGATACAAGAATATCTTGGAAATGATTACATAGTTAAATCAAGTTATGGTCATATTAGAGATTTATCTCATAAAAATAAAATGGGTATAGATATTAATAATAATTTTAAATTGAATTACGCTTTAATACCAGATAAAATTAATGTTATTGATGATTTAATAACAGCGTCAGAGAGATGTGATGAAATATATTTATTCTCAGACTTAGATAGAGAAGGAGAAGCTATTTCTTATCATCTCAAAGAAATATTATTATCGACAGGAAAACCTATAAAAAGAATTGTTTCATCAGAGATTACAAAGAAAGGTATAGAAAATGCCATTTCTAATCCAAGAGATGTTGATATGAATGTAGTTGCCGCTCAACAGGCAAGAAGAGCACTGGATAGAATAGTGGGTTTTACAGTTTCGCCATTTTTAATTAATACATATAATTCTAAATTAAGCGCAGGTAGAGTTCAGAGTGTTGTTATCAGAATGATTGCTGATAGAGAGAGTGAAATTAAAAATTTTACTCCAGAAGAATATTGGAATTTTATCATATCTTTATCTAAAGATAATAATGTTTTTACTGCAAAATTAGAAAAAAAGATCAAAAATAAAGCAGAAGCAGATGGTATTAAAGACTTTTGCTTAAAAAATAATAATTTCAAAGTAATTAAGGTTTTATCTAAAGTAAAAAAAGAAAAACCTCAACCACCATTAATTACATCTAAAATGCAACAAGTTATGTCATCTAAATTTGGTTTTAGTGCCGATTATACCATGTCATTAGCCCAAACACTATACGAATATGGATATTGCACATATATTAGAACTGATTCAACAAACATATCAGATGAAGCTTTAAATAGTGTAAGAGATTATTTAAGTAGTAAAAATATACCTATTCCCAAAAAGCCAAATTTGTATAAAAGTAATAATGCCGCACAAAATGCTCACGAATGTATTAGACCAACTGATGTTTCTGTAAAATCTTCTCAAATTTTATTAGGTGATGATGAAAAAAAATTATATGAAGTAATTTGGAGATTTTTTGTAGCTAGTCAAATGAATGATGCTGTATGGGATACTCTTGAAGTTAAAATATCTCATTTTGACGATAAAGATTTAGTATTTAAGTGTTCAGGCAAATCTTTATCAGAAAAGGGTTATTTGGCATTATTTTCAGCAAATGAAGATTTAAAGATAGAAATACCATCTTTACAAGAGGGTGAAAAAATTATTTTATCAGACAAAAATCCAATAACTTATGAACAAAAATTCACTCAACCTCCGCCAAGATTTACGGAAGCATCTTTAATTAAAGAGTTAGATAAAAAACATATTGGTCGTCCAGCTACCTACGCTGATATTTTGAAAAAAATTCAAAATAGAAATTATGTAGAGAAAAGAGGTAATACTTTTTATTTAACTGAATTGGGTGAAAGAATTACTAGAACTTTGGTTGATAATTTTATTTTTATGGATTATAAATTTACCGCAAATATGGAAAAAGAATTAGATAAAATAGAAGAAGGTAAAAGTAATTATCTATCTGTATTAAATAATTTTTATTTACCATTTAAAAAACAACTAAATAAAGCTTATGAAAAAAATGGAGCTCTTATGTGTAATGAATGTGGATCTCCAATGGCAAAGAAAATGTCAAGATATGGTCAATTGTTCTTTGGATGCAGTAATTACCCATCTTGTCGAAATATTATTGAATGTTCTGAAAAAGAAGAATTAAATCACTAAATAAAAAAATATTTTACTATAAAGGCAGTTATATTCTTAACAGAGGTATTTATATGAGAAAAAATAAAAAAACACCAACAATTTCAAGCATCTCTTTAAAAGGCTATGATGAATTAAAATTTTCCCCACTTCAAGTAGAAGTATATGACGGTAATTTTGATAAAGCTTTTAAGATTTTTAAAGCAATTGTTCAAAAAGAAAGAGTTCTTTCTATTTATAAAGAAAAACAACATTATGAAAAACCTTCTGATAAAAAAAGAAGAAAACTAAATGAAAATAGAAAACGAATAATGGAATTAGAATCAAAATTTGAAAGTGAAAAAGATCCAAATGTCAGATGAAATAATTAAAAATCCAAATCGAGGCAAAAAGGTATTTAATTATGCTCCTCCCGCTCATTTAGAGATGGGTATAGAGCCAGATCCAATTTTTGAGGTTAATCCTAATTTTGCACAAGATCCATTATATGAAGATCTTCCAGAAGATCTTAAACATAATAATGTTATTATAAATAATGGATCTATAGATAATGATAAGAATGCAAATTTTTCTGTAGCCGCATTTAAACAGGAAAATAAATCAAAAGATCCATTATATATATTATTAGATTGTGGTAAAATAATAACAAGCGGATCTAAACAAGAAGTATTAAATTCTCTAAAATATATAGAAAATTTGAAATACAAGATTTTCGCAAATGAAATAGTTGTTTTAAAACAAATAGATATTAGATATGATATTGTATTAGAGTAAAAATGTCAGATCAAGAAAATCAAGAAAGAAAAGCAACGGAAATTCTTTTATCTTTAGAAGAGAAAGTTAATTCTTTATTAAAGATAATAAGTTTATATGATTTTAATACTAAATTAATTTTAGATAAAATAAATAAAATTTCTAAAATTTTAGAAAAAAATCCAGTAGAGGTTAAAAATAAACAAGTAGTCCAAGAATTTAGTCAAAATCCAATTAATATAAGTAATTCCCCAATAATAAATACAAAACCATCCGCAGTTGTTACTCAAGAGAAGAAAACTGCCTCTGGTAAAAAAGTTCCAATATCTCAAAGAATAACTGATGATAAAGGTAGAGATTTATTTATGGCAGATGTTTTGATTACTGATGAAAATAATAATGAAATACTTAAAACAAAAACAAATGCTGTTGGTAAATGGCAAGCTCATTTGCCGGTTGGATCTTATAATGTTTTGATATCTAAGATAGATAGTTCTAAAAATAAAATAGAAGTATCTCAAAATATTTCTGTATCAGAAAAAGATGAAGATTTAAAGTTAAATACTGTTATTGTAAAAAGAAATTAAATGTCAAAAAGAAGAGTTTTATTATTAAATTCTACATACGAAATATTAAATTTTATCTCAGAAAAAAGATTATTCAAAATGCTTTTTGCTGGTAAAGTTGATATAATTTCTCATTGGAAAGATAAAGTTAAATTTATCGACAAAGAAATATATGTCCCATCAATAGTAAGAATGAGATATTATGTTTCAAGAAATTTTAATAATAAATTAAACTTCTCAAGAAGTGTTGTTTTCAGAAGAGACAATTATACTTGTTGTTATTGCGGTATTAAATTTAAACCAAATCAAATTACTTTAGATCATATTGTTCCAAAAAGTTTTGGTGGTAAAAATTCATTTTTAAATTGTATTACAGCTTGTTTTCCTTGTAATTCCAGAAAAGGAAATAAAACTCCAGAACAAGCTTCAATGAAACTTTTATATCAACCATACGAGCCTAAACCACAATTATATATTTATCCAGACAAAGAAGTTTGGCACGAAGATTGGGAGATATTTTTTAAATAAGTTGAATAATAATAGGCTCTTTATCTTGCTTCTTAATTTCCTCTTCTTTTTTAATTTTTAAAGGTTTTTCTATATTTATATACAAAGGTAATATTTTTTGTTTTTTTTCTTGTTTTTTGTAAATAAATGGATAAAACATTACTACCTCAATAATTATATTATTATACAATAATACTGATATATAGTATAAGATGCTTTGTTTAAATTGTCAAAAATTAAATTTAGTTCTATCAAATAAAAAATGTGTTAGATGCAATAATGTAATAAACAATCAATTATCTCATATATGTAATAATTGTTCTGATACCGAAAAAATATGCGCTATTTGTTTGAAAAAAATTATTAATACTAATATAACAAAAAATTTTAAATTTAATGGATGTAATTCTTGTGGTAAGAAATGAGGAATAAATGGATTTTACAAATAAAGATATATTATTTTTTGAAATGTTTTTGAAATATCTTGCGATTCAAAAATTACTTATAAATAAAGGTATTTTAAATCTTGAAGAAATTAATAATGAAGTTCAAATTATATCAGAAGAAATTAAAAAAAATATAGTTTCTATGAATACAGAAAATAATTAAATGTTATATCCTATTGAAGGAGTAAAAAATGAGTAAATTAATTGGAAAAGCTGAAAAAATATGGAAAGATGTATCTGGATTAGAAGTATCATTATTTGCTTTGCCACCTAAAAAATTAAGTGAATTATGTGAACCAATGCCAATAAGTGATAAAGAATGTTATTTATCTTACAGTATATCTGCATTACTTCCAGCTTTAGAGGAAGCTTTAAAAGCCGAAGATAAATATGAATGTGAAATGTCAGGAAGATTTATAGTTGTAAAAGATAAAGGATTAGTTTAATGCCATTTGATGAAGAAGATGAAGTTAATGTAAAAACTAAAGGTTTAAAGGTAAGTAATACTAATTCTTCGGTTCATTCTAAAGTGGTAGAAAAACAATCTTTTGATAAAAAAGCCGATGAAGCTTTTGAAAAAGATCAAGACTATAAGCATAGTGTATGGGAATTTTCTTCACAGTTTGTTAAAATCATAAATGATCAAACATTAGATATTAATAAAACACCATTAGTTAAAAATGTTGAAACTGATTTAATTAATAAATTAATTGATTTATCCTATAAAATTAATGCAGATGAAAATCAGCCGGAAGGAGCTGGTTCAATAGTATTATCTACTTTGCTTTTAAAAACTGTTTTACTTCAAAGAGATAAGATAAATAAATTATCTTTTGATTTACTAACATTAAAAAAACAATTAGATGATTTTCAAAAAAATAATTCAAAATGATAATTCGATAAAAGAATATCTATTACAAATGATTTCTGAAGAGAAAGAAAAATATACTTTATATATACAATTATGCGGTTATTATCAAACTCAAACGGATCCTATCATTGTGGCGAAACACACTTCGAGGATAGAAGTTCTAGAGCAAGTAATAAAACATTTATCTTAAAAGCAAATAAAATAGATTTATATGAGATATTTAAACACTATAATATAAATATAGATCATTACACTAATAAAACAAAATGTCCATTCCTAAGTCATAAGAATGGACAGGAAAGAACTCCGTCATTATATTACTATCCGGACACAAATAGTTTTTATTGTTTCGGTTGTCAAACTGGAGGATCATCGGTAGATTTTATTTCAAGTTTTTTAAATATATCTAAAAATGATGCCGCCATTCATATATTAAATATATTTGATGAATACTCTTCTGAAATAGAAATACCAGAAAATCATAATGTCTTTGATCATTCTATAAAATTTTCCAATATGATTAGAAATTTTCTTATTAAAAATAACTATGAAACAGATGCTATATTATATGCTGAAAACTTATGTAGAGCCTATGATTTAATTCTAAAAAAACATTCAGTTAAACCAGAAGGCTTAGAGGTTCTACATTCAAATTTAAAATCCAAATTGGAACAATATTATGTCAGCAAGTTTAATAGTGGGTGATGTTCATTTAGGCGGTGGGTTAAATATTGGAAAACCTGGAATAGGATCTAATTTAAACAGTAGAATTATAGATCAATTACAGACTTTAGATTGGATATTAGATACTTCAGTAAATAAATATATTGATAATATATTTTTAACTGGAGATATTTTTGAAGATCCAAAGCCTCATCCAGCGTTAATATCGTTATTTTTGGATTGGCTTAAAAAATGTTCAATTCACGACATAAATGTACATATAATTTCTGGTAATCACGATGTTTTAAGAAGTGGTCAATATTATATTTCAGCATTAGATGTAATAGTTTCTGCCGAAATACCCAATATTTATGTTTATAAAAACATATCAACGGTTCATACCGATGGTGCTTCTTTTACTTTAATGCCTTTTAGAGATCGAAGATCTTTTAATACTGATTCAAACTTAGAAGCAATTCAAAAATTGTCAGATAAATTAGATTTCCAGGTACCAGAAATACCTTTAGAAAATTTAAAAATTATTGTAGGGCATCTGGCGATAGAAAAATCTATACCCATAGGCGATGAATTCGATGACATGTCTAATGAGTTATTTTGTCCATTAAGTATGTTTAGCAAATACGATTATGTTTGGATGGGACATGTCCATAAGCCACAAGTATTATCTGAAAAACCATACATATCTCATATAGGCAGTATGGATTTCGCTACTTTTTATGAAGCAAGTCATACTAAAAAAATAGTTTTGATTAATCCAAAAACACAGCATCATTTTGAATATATTGATGTTCCTAATAGACCTTTATATCATATTAATATAAATATACCTCAGGATGTTGAGGATGTAAATGAATTTATTTTATCAGAATTAAGTAAAAATAAAAATCTTAAAAAATCTATAGTTAGATTAAATATTATTTTAGAAAATCCAGAAATAAAATCTATAGATAGACATTTAATAGAAAAATTTTTGACTGATAGCGGAGTTTTTTATGTAAACAGAATTTCCGAAGAAAGAAAAATATCTCCCATAAAGAAAAAACAAAATGTAGATATAGATAACACAATTAATCCATTAACTGCATTAAAAATGTATGCAGATCTCAATGTAGATAATTCTATTAAAAATGATTTTATTAAATATTCTTTAGAAATAATTGAAGAATTTAATAATTCGAAGGATAATTAATGATACCTATTAAATTAACATTAAATGATTTTGCAAGCCATTCTTATACAGAAATAGATTTTAATAATTTTTCCAGCGCCTTAGTAGTTGGTAAAGTTAAAGGAAATGATCATATATCTAACGGCGCTGGTAAAAGCACTATTTTTAATGCGATAGAATATGTATTATTTAATGAAATTAAGTTTTCAACATTAGATAGAATTATTAAAGATGGTAAAGATATAGCGAGAGTTAGTTTTGAATTTGTTTCACCTCACGATAATGAGGTGTATAAAATTGTAAGATCTATAAGTAAAAAATCAGGGTCAGATTTAAGACTTTATAAAAAAATAAATGAAGAATGGGATGATATTACTCAGAGACGAATTAATGATAATGAAAAAGAAATTAATAAACTACTCAAAATAAATTATAAAACATTTTGTGCTTCTGTTTTATTTTCTCAAATTGGTTCAGAAAATCCATCTCAAAGAGAATTTTATAATATTGCTCAAGCTACTCCTGATAAAAGAAAATTAATTTTAAAAGAAGTTCTTAATTTAAGTAATTATGCAAATTATGAAAAAATAGCCAAAAATAAATTACAAATTATTTCTAAAGAAATAGATAGACAAAAAGCAATATTATCAACTTTTGAAGATCCTGAAGTTAATATAAAAAAATATAAAGATGATCTTATTGCTACAGAATTAAAAATAGAAAAAAATAACGATTATTTAAATAATCTATTAAACAATAATTCATCTATAGATCAACAAATTAACGATATTAATAATAATATTAAATTAATCGAAAATAATCAGTCATCTATTTTATCAGAAAAAATAAAAATAGAAAATGAGTTATTTTCTTTAAATAAAGAAGTTGATTCAAATATACTAAAAATTAAATCTATTAAAAATGATGGTAAAAAAATATCTTTGTTGGTTGATGAGTTAAAAAATAATTTATCTAAATATGATAATATAAATTTTGATGAAGAAATTAATACCATATCATCAAATATCGATAAAATTTCATCCAAGATTTCCGATAATCAAATAAATATCAATACTTTGAAAAATAAAAAAGAAGAATTATTAATTCCCTTACCTAGCGGTCCGGTATGTAATCATTGTCGCCAATCATTAACTGAAGAACATATTCAATCTTGTAAAGAAAAAATAACAAAAGATTTATCTGATATACAAGAAAAAATAGTATTCTTTCAAAACGAAAATCTTATTTTAAATAAAGAAAAAGATTTGCTTCAAAATAATTTAAAAAATCTAAAAAAAGACAGCATTATTTTTATTGATTTAAAAAATAATTTAGCTCTAAAAAATAAAGAATTAGAGCATATGAGACAGTTATTTTCTGAATTAAACAATATTTATCAAAAAAATAAAGAAAAATTAGAATTATTAAAAATAGAATTAAGTAAAGTCGAAGAGAAACTATCACAAATGGATACCTCTAATGTAGAGAATTTTAAAAAAGATTTATTATCTTTAATTAAAAATAAAGAAATTAATTTAAATAAAATTTCTCTTTATAAAAAAGATTATGAAGATTTGCTAAAATCAAAAAATATAATTGAGCATAAAATTGAAGAAAATTTAGATAAAATAGAAAAAATAAAAGAAATTAAAGCATCTATTAAAAAATTAGAAAATGATTATTTAATTATTCAACAAGTCTGTCAAGCTTTCTCGACTAAAGGTATTCCATCTTTAATTATTAATAATATTTTAGATGATTATCAAACTGAAGCAAATGAATGGTTATTTAAATTTAGACCAGGATTACAGCTTCAATTTTCAGTAATCAAAGCGAAATCTAATACAGATCAAGAAGATACTTTAGATATTAATTATATTATAGACGGAAATACAAGAGAATATAAACAACTATCTGGAGCTCAAAAGTTAATAGCTTCATTATCACTTAAATTAGCATTATCATCTTTAATAAAGAAAAGATTAGGTGTAGATTTAAAAATATTATTATTAGATGAGGTAGATCAGGCTTTAGATGAAAATGGAGTTAATATCTTTTCTGATATCATAAAAGAACTTCAAAAAGATTTTAAGATATTAGTTATTACACATAATAACAAACTAAAAGATAGATTTACTCACGCTATACTTGTTGAACAAGATGATGATTTAACTTCCACTGCTAAATTGGTTAATAATTGGTGATTTATGTTTAAAATAGCAATATCAGGTAAAGCGAATTCTGGAAAAAATACTTTAGCTCATTTATTAATTGAGGAGCTTGATCCGTTATGTTATTACATAGATGCATTTGCAAATCCTATTAAATCAATGATAGAACAAATGATACCTAATGTAGATAAAAATTGCTTATATGGATCAAGCCAATTAAGATCTAAGGTGGTAAATAATGATTTGTTTGATAAAAATGGCAAACCTTTGACTTATAGACAACTTTTAATAGATCTTGGAACTCTTGGAAGATCATATAATAAAAATATATGGATTAATAAAATTGAAGAAAAAGTATTATCAGAAACTCAAAAAATGATAAAAACTCTTGGACAATCTAATTACCACAAAAAATCGGCATATATAATTACTGATTGCAGATTTGAAAATGAGGCTGAGTGGTTGAAGAATAATTATTTTTATTTAATAAGAATTAAAAGGAAAGATAATATAGAAATTAATGATGCTACCGAAACTGCACAAGATATTATAAAAGATGATTTTTTTGATTTTATTATTAATAATGATTCTGATTTAGATTCATTGAGGTTAAAAGTTAAAAATATTGTTGCTAAGATAGAACCGACTTAATTATCCATATTAAGGCATCTAATTATAATAAATGATACCTGATAATGTTAAAAATATATTTATATCTAAATACTCATCTATGGGTAAGGATAAATTTTATAGATTTTTAATAAGTCATTCTCTTGAAAAAATTGTCGAAAATAACAAGTATAGACCTGATTTAGATCTAATGGAATACTATGATAATTTTCTAAAATTATACAGAAGAGAAGGCGATAGCGTTTATTTAGATTTAGCTAAAGAATTTAGAAGAGCGGCTCATAAAGTTCATAGATTAATGTTTAAAAGCGACTTAATTGATAAGAGCACTAAATTCTTAAATTTGGTGGAAAATGGCAGCAATAAGCTTAACAATAAGTGAATCTGAAGAACAAATTATATCCGGAATACCGAGAACAATTTCTATTGAGGCTAATGTTCCAGCAACTATTTTCTATACATTAGACGGCAGTATTCCAACAACTATGTCCGATGTATATACAGGTCCAATTTATTTGCCAGTAGGACCTTTGGAAGTAATTTTAAAGATTTTTGCAACAAATGGCACGGACAACTCTGCGGTTATAACTAATGAATATAAAACAAATATTATAGATAATACGAGATTACCCGGCTCTCCAGTTTCTCCAGTTAATATAAATAATAATATAAGTCTTTTTCCATTTGGAACAAATGCGCCTCAACCCCAAGGAATATATCTAAATCCTTCAAAAGCAGGAATTACGGTATTAGATCCTAATTTACCATCTGAACCAAATGGATTTGATGCAGATGGCAATCAAGCAATATTTACCAATAAACCAATATCTTTAGAAAATTACGATATAATACCAAGTCAAACTAATAATTTAGGTGAGCCAGAAATAGGAAATATACCTTTTAAAGCAGATATAACTGGTTCCAGATATCCAGAAGAATATAGAACAGAAAGTTCTGATACATCTGATAAATTATTTGATCCTAAAGCCCTTGTTATTTATCAAGATGCATCTTTAGAGGATAAAACTAATCCACCAATTATTAATAGACAAAATTTTACTTTAGAAAATAAAGAATTAATAAGAGATGGTGTATTTAATTATACGACAGCAGATGAAATGGGAGCCGGAGGTGGTTCTTTATTAAGGCAACACTATGATCCCAGAACAAATCAAATTACTTATTATTATTACGATAATACAAATTGTAGATGGATTATATCAAAAGCTACATATGAACCAAACGGAAAAGAACCTGGTCCATTATACAATATGGTTTTTCCAAGACAACAAGGATCGCAGGGTAAAGTTTTTCCTTGGATACCATTTATGCGAAGAGTATTAACTTAATTAAGAAATTAAATAAGTGCAACTGAAGTTATAGTTCATTAGTAAATGAACAATCAATTAAATTTATTTAATAATCACCAATTAATAAAATTATCTTGCTCAAAAGTTAAAACTTTTGATGGCTGTAAAGCTCAATATAGATACAATTATATAGAGAAATTACCTAAAAAAGATTGGGAACATCACGCACTTGGCCAATTTGTTCATAAAATACTTGAGGATTTTCATCAGGAATATATAAATAAAAGTCAAGAGCCGTTTGCTAAAACGATGGCTAAAGTTTATAAAGCCGCATATCAAGAGTTTAAAAATAAATTAAGCATAGAGTCTAAAAAAGAAGCACGAAATATAATCGGTGCTTATTTGAAAAGAATTTCTTTAAATAGAAAAGAAGTAGATAATGTTATTTCAGTAGAAAAAAAATTTGAATTAAAATTGGCTGATAATGTTATTTTAACCGGAATGATTGACAAAGTTCAGATAGATGACGATAATGTTGTACATGTATGTGATTATAAGACAATTAAAAATAAAAAATATCTAAAAGATGATTTTTTACAATTACAAACATACGCTTATGTTTTGATGATGGAAGATCCTTCTATACAAAATATTAGAACCTCTTATATTTTATTGAGGCATAATTTTCAGTATTTTACTAAAGAATATACAAGAAAAGATATTATTAATATAGGTGATATTTACATAAAATACGCCTCTGATATAAACACAGAAGAGTTATGGAGACCTAATCCATCCATATTATGCAAATATTGTGATTTTTTAGATGTATGTATGACGGGGAAAAAGTTTTTAAACCAAGATCAAAAAAATATGATTTACGGAAAGATAGAGTGGTGAATTATGCAAATTGAATTAAATGAATTAGAAAAATGCAAATATGATGTATTTTTTATCGGAGATCAAGATTTTCTTAATAAAAAACAAGAAATAATTAATGATATTTTACCTAATTTAAGAAATTTTACTATACCTGGTTTTAGAAAAGGTAAAGCAACTGATGAAGTTTATTTAAATTATTTTAAGAAACAAGTAAATAAACAGGTCGAACAGTCATTATTAAATGAAGCATACAATATAGTTATATCTGAAAAAAATATAAAACCTTTTGGATCTCCTTTAGTTAAGGAAGTAAATTTTTCTGATACTTCTTTTTCTTGTAAATTTACTTTATTTACTTTGCCAGATTTTGAGTTAAATCAATATAAAGGTTTAACTTTATCTAAACCATATTTAGAGACTCCAGAGGAAATGACTGAAAAATCAATTCAAGATCTGAGAATTAAATATGCAAATGTAAAAGCATTTGATGAAAATGATTTTATTCAAGAAGGCGATCAAGTAATAATTGATTATCAGGCTTATCTTGATGGATCTTTACTTGAAGATTTAAATGTTCAAGGAGATTTGATTACAGTTGGTAAATCTCAAATTAAAGGTTTAGATTCTAATTTATTTGGTATGAAATTAGGAGAAGAAAGAGAATTTGTTTTATCTTTCGAAGAAAATGATAATTTTAAATATGCCGGTAAGACTTTAGAATTTAAAGTTAAATTTGTCAATGGAAGTAAAATAATTCTATCGGCATTAGATGATGATTTTGCTAAATTATTTGGATTTGATACATATCAGGATTTACATAATCAAATATTTACATACGCATCAAATAGATATCAAAAAAATGAATTTGATGCCTACACAAAACAAATTACTTCTAAATTATTAGAGAATCATTCATTTGAATTGCCATCTTGGATAGTTTCAAGTCAATTACAAATGTTTGCAAAGCAAAATAACTTAGACTTAGAATCTTTGGAGCAAGAAAATAAAGACTTAATAGTCCAATCTATTCTTGATAATATTAAGATTTCTTTAATCTTATCTAAAATAAGAGAAAATGAACCAGAAGCACAATTAACTGATGAAGAAACTATTAATTTAGCTAAAACTAATTTTCAAAAACAAGTTCCAGATCAAAATCCAGATCAAATTTTAGAGCAATTGCATAAAAATAATCAACTTATGATTTTACTTTCACGAGTAAAAGATGAATATGTATTTGATTTTATAAGAAAAAATTCAACAATTATTGATTAATGAGGACAAAATGATTAGTGATAAAGTATTAAAAAAATTACCAGAAGGTTTTGCTGACGCTATGATGGCCTCTGATACCGAAGATATTAAGAAAAAAATCTTAGAATCAGAAGGTCATATTTATGAAATTGATAAAGAGAAAGAAGCTGATGAAAAATTAAAAGCAGCAAGAGAAAGTTTAAAAGAGCTTGGTGCAGCATACAGAGAGGCCAAAGCTACCGCTAATGCTAAAATTAAATATTGTATGTATGTATTAGAAAGTAGGGGAGTTAAGATGTGAAGAGAATTAGTTCAGAAGCCTGCTGCGGTAAAAAAAATATCTATATAGAAACTGATTTTCCAATATTAAAAGAATATATAGATTATTTTATTAATAATAATTATATCACAAATTCTTCATATATTAAATCAGGTTTCTTTTATATAGAAAATAATGGAGTAATTGCCATTTGCCCATTCGGATCTAATAAATTACAAATAAAATGTAAAAATTCTTCTTGTAATGAAGAGTTAGATAGTATAGAAAAAATATTTATTAGTAATGTCCAACAGTATAAATAAAAAACAAGCAAATGATTATAGGATAATAGCGTTATGTTATCACGAAAGCGGACATGTAATTTGTGCAATTCATAATTGTATTAAAGTAATGTCCGCTTCTATTATTCCTATAGCAAGTGATCTTGGCGAAACAAGGTACGAAACCGTATATGAATTGTTGGATTTAGATGATTTAAAAGAAGACAGAAATGTTAAAAAGTTTGTTAAATCAGAAATACAGTTTTTATATGCGGGATTAATTGCTGAGAAAATTTATTATAAAGATATTTGCGGATCTGACAAATTTCCTATGCATTTAAAAGAAGGATCCTTTAATGATATTCAAATAATATCTGGTTTAATTTCTAAATACAGTTTAGCAGATCCTGGTCCAGAAAGATTTGCGTTTAAAAAAGAAATGCAAGATGAAACTAAAAAAATATTGACTGAACATTGGGAGACGGTTAAATTGTTATCGCATTTTCTTTATAATAGAAAATATATAGAGTATAATGAAATAAAATATTTATTGTGCAACAAATCTAAAGAAAAAGAATTTTGGAAAGACAAGTTTAAAAAAATAAAATCTTTATACGGTAAAATTAATGGATAAATTCATAAGCCTGCATAATCAAACTCATTTTTCAATTCTTGATGCTTTACCAACTCCTCAAGAACTTCTATTAAAAGCAAAAGAATTAAATCAATCCGCTATAGCAATTACCGATCATTCAACATTAGCGGGAGTATGGGAAGCGTATAAAGCATATAAAGATACTGGAGTTAAACTTATAGTAGGTTCTGAATTTAATTTTGTTCCAAGCATATCATTACTTAATGATAATATAAAATTAAGATCAATTGTTTTAATAGCCAAAAATTTAAAAGGGTATCAGAATTTATTGCTATTAACTAAACAAAGTTTTGATTACGCTATAAAATTAACCAAAAAAATTATACCAGTAATCGATTGGGAATTTTTAGAAAAATATAGCGAAGGATTAATTTGTTTAACAGGTTGTGGTTTAGGTATAATCGGTCAAAATATTAATTTAAAAAATTTCGATCAAGCAGAACAAGATTTAGTTAGATTAAAATCTATATTCGGAGATAACCTTGGAGCTGAGGTTCAACCTAATGCTTTGAATAGAAATGCAACTTATTATTACACTCAAGTAAATCAAATATTTACTAATTATCATACAATTAGATTGGCAAAAAAAATAAATATTAAAGTTGTTCCAACTTGTAATGCTCATTATTTAGAAAAAAATGATGCTGAGGTACACGATATTTTTCTCGCAATAGGATCTATGCAGCCATATTATTCTAATGCAAGGTTAAGATATAATGTTCCAGATTTTTATTTAAAATCTTATGAAGAGGTAAAAACATTTTTTGCCCGTAATTATGGTGAAGATTTTGCTGAAGAAATTTGTAAAAATAGTGTTGATTTTGCCAATATGTGCGAAAATCCAGATTGGGTAGATCCTAAATTTACTAATCCTTCTGGTAAAGAACTTCCAATTTTTCCTATTAAAGATGAAAAAAAATATCCAGAATATTTAGAATGGAAGAAAAATCAAGATGATAAAATTCAAAAACTTCCAGAAGATCAGTCTTATTTAAGATTTCTTTGCTTGCAGGAACTTGTAAATAAAATACCAAAGGATAAACATAAAAAATATTTGGAAAGATTAGATGAAGAGTTTGATGTTTTAGAATATCACGATTTTTCCAGTTATATGTTGATGGTTTCCGATTATGTTAATTGGGCTAAAGATAATGGCGTATTAGTTGGTCCAGGAAGAGGATGCCTAACAGGAGATACGCAAGTATTAACTTCTTGTGGATATAAAAATCTATCGGAAATTGAAGTAGGAGATAGCGTATATACACATACTGGAAAACTAAAGAAAGTATTAAATACTTTTAAATTTGATGTTTCTAATGAAGAATTATTAGAGTTTAAAATATCTAATTCTTTAGGAACATTGAAAATGACTTCCGATCATAAAGTATTTGCTTGCAAGCAAACTAAAGACTATTATTATAAAAATTATCATTATGGTAATAAAACTAAAAAAGTTAAATTGTCAAAAATTGTTTATTCAGAGCCATCTTGGATAAGAGCTAAAGATTTGAGTAAAGGAGATTTTATTTATCATACTTTTCCAAATTATTGTAAAAAAGATTATCAAAAAATATTTGATTTATCAAAGTTTACTAAAATAAATGAGGTAAAATCAAATACTATTGTCATTAATACCAGTAAAAATAAACAAGTTTCTTTTAGAGAAATATCCAATAATACTCAATTATCTTTTGAGGTGGTAAGAAAAGTATATCATAATAAATTATCGTCAAAAACTGAACAGTATAAAAAAATAAATAGTTATTTATCAACTAAAAATATCTCTATTACCAAATGGAGAAAACAACCTAAATATTCAAATTATGAAATAAATAGATTTATCAAATTAAATGATGACTTTCTTTATTTATTAGGAAGATGGGTTGGAGATGGTAGCTACCAAAGTGGAAACAATGGTATAAATATTGCTTTTCATAAAGAAGATCTCGATGGAATTAATAAAATCAAAAAATATTTGATGTCATTGGGATTTAATCCGAGGATTAGAACAGATAAGTATAACTGCACCTCAATAACAGTCTCTGGCTCAATAATATCTAATTTATTTCGTAAAATTTTTAATGATTATCAAAGATCATCACAAACAAAACATTTACCTAATTTTTTTAGAAAATTAAGTAAAAATCAATTAATGATTTTATTACAAGGCCTAATTGATTCTGATGGTTATGCATTTGATGATAATGTTGTTATTAAGACGACAAGTCAAAGATTATCTTTAGAGATAAAAGAAGCATTAACTTTATTGAATATTAAAGCAACGGTATATGTTGAAAAAGAGCCTAAAAGAAATGGTAAGATTACATCACCTGCATATACAATAAAATTTATTAATTTTAATACAGTTAAATTGGCTCATAGGCAATTTAATAATGGATATTATTGTGTAGTTAATGATATTAAATCTTGTAAAGATCAATTTGTATACGATATTACCGTAGATAAAGATCACAGTTATTTAACTATAAATGGAGTTGTTCATAATAGCGTTGGAGGATCTTTAGTTGCTTATTTATTAGGAATTCACAAAGCCGATCCCATTATTTATAATTTAATTTTCGCAAGATTTCATAATAAAGAGAAAACAAGTTTTCCCGATATCGATTTAGATTTCGATCCAGTTGGAAGAGATAAGGTTCAAAATTATATTAGAAACAAATACGGTGAAGAATGTGTTGCTCACGTATCCAATATTAATACTATAACCCCTAAAGTATATGCAAGAGATGTTTCAAGAGCTTGTGAATTAGGTGGGTCCAGGCAAGATGCGGTTAAATTAGGAAATGATATTGCTGATAGTATTCCTAAAGAAATGAAAGAAGATGACATTTCATCTTTATTAGAAAAAGCTCCTTTATTCGCTGAATATGCAAAAAGATATCCTCAAATTAAGAGATTTTCTAAAATTAATGGTAAATATCGGGCTTGGGCAACTCACGCTGCTGGGTTGATAGTTTCTAAAAGACCATTGCACGAAATTGTACCGATTAGAAAAGATAAGGACGGATCTGTTGCAATTCAGTTTGATAAAATCGATGCAGAAGAAAATGGTTTAGTTAAGATTGATACACTTGGCTTAGAAACATTAAATATTATTAACACTACATATGATTTAATAAAAAAATATAAAAATGAAACTCCTCCCTTAGATCCACCGTTAGATGATAAAGCAACATATGATTTAATTTCAAGAGGAGAAACTTTATGCGTTTTTCAGCTGGGAACCAGCGCCGGTACAATGGATCTTTGTAAAAAAGTTAAACCAAAATCTATTGATGATATAAGCCACATTAACTCTTTGGCTCGTCCAGCAGCCAAAAATATTAGACAATCATTTATCGAAACTAAAGAAGGTAAAAAACCGGTTGAATTGTTGCACCCTTCATTAAAAAGAGCATTTGGTTTTACATATGGTTTCGGATTATATGAAGAAAGCTTAATGTTTTTGGCTCAAGATGTTGCAGGATGGAATTTACACTCTGCAGATCGTTTGAGAAAATTAACTAAAGAAAAAGGCAAAAATCCAAAAAAAGTTTTACAGTGGAGAGATGAATTTATAGAAGATGCGGTTAAAAATAATATACCAAAAAATATTGCAATAAAAATCTGGGATGATGTTATCGCTGGATTTTCTGGTTATGGTTTTAATTTATCTCACTCTGTTCTTTATTCTATGATTTCATATCACACTGCCTACTTAAAAGCTCATTATCCAATTGAGTTTTTATTAGCAAATTTAATGTCAGAAGTTAAATCAGTTAATAAAAAAGTTGCTGCCAAGAACATAGATGCCATTAAAAATGAATTAAGAAAATATAAAGTAAAAATATTACCTCCAGACATTAATAAATCTGATATGGTTTATACATTGGTAGATAATAATACTTTATTAACAGGATTAGATTCTTTAAAATTTGTTGGAGATGATGCTGTTAAGGAATTAGTTGAAAAAAGACCATTTAAAAATTTCTTTGATTTTATGTATAGAATAGATTCTTCGAAAATAAGATCTAATGCTATTCAAGCTTTAGCCGCATCTGGATGTTTAGACGACTTTGGTTTATCAAGAAAAGCAATTTATTTGTATTGTTCTGATTACAGAAAAAAAATGCAAAATTGGTTAAAATCTCATAATCCTGATACTGAAGAATTTAAGTATCCTTGGCCAAATGATGTTAATGAATGGACTCCATCTGAAATTTTTGCTTTGGAAAAGAATTATCTTGGTGAAAGTTTTTCTTATACAAAAACAGATGCTTTCGGCAGTTTTTATAAGACAGGTAAATATTTAAATTTATCATTTATTAATAAGGCGCCTAACAAAACCCAAATACCTTCGATTAAAGCGGAAGTTAAAGATATTTTTGAATTTAAAGTAAAAAAACAAGGCAGTAAGTTTTTTGGAGAGCCTATGTTAAAAGTTTTAATTGAAGATGAAAAAAATAATGTAGCTACTTTAACAATTTTTCCTGATAAATTAAAAGAAGTTAAAAATAGAATTAGAGATTTATATAAAAATAAATATACATTTAGTGAAGGTATATCTATTCATTTTTCCGCCACGGTAAATATTTATGAAGAAGAAACCGGATTAATTTTAGATACATTATATGATATCTCTCCTAAACCATCTTTACCTAAAGATTTAAAATCTAAACAAGTAGAAATGAAAATATCTAAAATTAAAAAAGATGATGCAAGTTTAGATAATTTAATAGAAAATTTGGAAGACGAATTATTTGATATAGGTTTAATTGATTTAGATAACGAAAATAATGATATATAATCATCAGAGGTTTTTATGAAATGTATGAATTGTAATGCAGAAATTCCGCCTCAGTATTTAGCGGCAATTAGAAATAATATATGTCCAGGATGTGGTGATAAAATTTATACAGAAGAAACTGGGCAAGTACTTACGGAATTAAAAGAGGCTATGAGCAAAATGCCAAACGATCCTGAAGGACTTGCTTGTTGGCTATTATCTAATTTTAAAGTTTTAAAAATTGGTAATGCAGAGCCAGTTTCTAAATTTTACAGAAAAGAAGAGTTAGAACAAGATGACACTTCGGAAGATGTTCAGGTGAAAGTAAAACCAGTAGTAGTTAAAAAAGAATTAACTACATTTGCAAAAAGAGCCGGTTTAGATAAAATGAAAATTAAACCTGATAAAATGGAAACTTTAGCTAAAATGATAGCTGAGCAAGAATCTGAAGATTTAAATGTAGAAGATCATGTGAATGAAGATTTCTTAAATATAAATGATGCTCGGGTAGATAAATCTGAACTTGAAAGTTTATTTACAGAGTTTCATCCCGGAGATATGAGCTTACCTAAATTTAAAAAATAATGTCTATCAAAATAATAAATAATCAAAAAGTAGATATGACTGAAGATGAATATCAGATGTTTCTTGATATTTGTAAAAATTATGATCGTGCAAATTTTAAGGGTGAAGATCTTTTCAAAGATTTATTTATTACAAATGATGATGGTTTAATAATATTTATTAAACCACCTTCTCATAAATATATAAGTATGGAAGTATTTTTGTTCGTTGTTGCTATTTATCAGCACCAACATATGAGAGTATTATATAAAAGAGTAGATGATTTAGAGCGCAAATTGCTAAATAAAATATAATTTATTAGTAAAAATATTATTTATATCTCCTGTTATATTCTTGCTTGAGGTTTATATATGAAAACTGAACAAGAATTAGAAGAATTAATTCACAAGTGTCTAAAAGAATTGGAATCAGCACAAGAGGCAAAATACGATCAGGAAAAAGCTGAACGAACCGCTGCTCTCTTCCTTAGCGTACAAATGCAACTGGCAGATCTTTTACACGATTTTGAGTTAAAATCAAAACAAGCAAGAAGAAATGTAGAAGTTGTTGAAGCGGAGAAATATTTTTTTTATAAGAATGCTAATGCAGGTTCTAAATTGACCGAAGCTTCTTTAAATCATATGATTGCAAAAGATCCTGATGTGATTAAAGCAGAACAAGAAGCAGCGTTGGCGGAATCATCATTGAAAAAATGGGGATATATATTAGGTACCATAAAAGATGGTCATTTATTTTATAGAAATGTAGCTAAAGGCAAAAATATGTGGGAGTAAAAATGCATAAAGAAATTGCAAAAGAAGATAAGAAAAAAATCGTGATTGATTTAGATAAAATAGTAAAATTAGCAAAAGATAATTATCCCAAAAATGAAAAAGGCGCGGCCAGATTTAATACCGGGTCTTCCATTATAAGACCAAATTCAGATGAAGATTTTGTTGTTTGGTCTAAAAATTCTTTCTGGAAAGATTTAACTAATTTAAAAGGACTACCTTTAGGTAAAGTTGTTCAAATATCAGGAAAACCGGATAGTGGTAAAAGCTCTTGTGCTTTACAATTTATGGTAGATGCTCAAAAACAAGGCTTGTTAGTTGTGCTTTGGGATGCTGAAGGTAAATTCTCCGATTTTAGATTTGAAAAAATGGGAGGAGATCCATCTCAATTATTAGTTGTTGATACGAATAGTATAGTTGATGGTGCTAAAGGAGTTGCTCATTTAGTAAATACAGTAAAAGAACAATACCCAAAACAAAAAATTTTAATCGTTTGGGATAGCGTAGGAAGTTCTATAAATTCAAGTGAAAATCACGAAGATGATGAAGATTTTTCGAAACAACCAGGCGTAGATGCTCGAGAAATTGGTTGGGCCGTTAAGAAATTTAATAAATTAATCAATAAATATGCCAATAGAGAAACTGGAGAACATACTATAGGAACCTTAGTAATTAATCAAACTTATGCGAACATCGGTAGCGTAGGTATGGTTGAACGAGGAGGATCTCAATTAGAATATTTATCATCAGTTATAGTTCAATTAACTCGAAAACAAGATTTGACCAGAGTTAAAAATGGGAATAAATATAAATATGGTATTTTGACTAGATGTAAAGTTAAGAAAAATCATTTATTTAATGCAGAAGAAAGTTTGCACGAATTAGAAGGCGTTGTTGCAGCGGATGGTGTTTATCCCGCCAAAGATGTTAAAAGCAGGGAAGATATTCAAGGTTGGAATGACAGTGAAGAAGATTAAATAAAATTGGAGTTTAACATGTCAGATAAAGATTTAGCAGTTAGTGCAGTATCAAAATTAATAAATAATGTTCAAAAACAAACAGTACCTTTACACCTATTAGTTTTTGAAGATCCAACGGTTAAAGTAAAGTACAGAAATTTTATTGCCACTCGCTTAGACGAAGGTGCATCATTTGTTAAGGTGGTGGGATTTTATTGTGATTTAACAGAGGATGAGATAAATAAAAAATATTTAGATCTTGTCAAAGATGTCGGACGAGAGTTATATATAGAAGTGCTCGTACCTGTGGTGAGAGTAATCAAAATCAAAAATTTGATTTACAAATCGAAATAAATAATAATAGGAGAAAATAATGAAAACATTAGTACAAGAAGTAAAAACAAGAATTTTAACACTTTTAGATCGCAGAAATGGTACTTGGGAAGGTACAATGACTGATTTAGATAGAGCTATTACAAAAGGTCTCCGTCGTTCAGTTCCTGCGGGATGGCCTGGCTCACCAAGTCATTTACGCAGAGTTGTAAATCGTACTTTATCATCTCTTCGTAAAGAAGGAGTTAGAGTTCAATTTAGAAGAACCTCAGATCACGCAAGAAATCGTTTAGTATCATTTGTTAAACGATCATAATAAATAATTATAAATTATAAATAAAGCTCAAGGAGTTATGCATATGGGATTAAAAACAGGCGAAATAAGTTGGGATAGTGCAACAGAGAGTAGCCAAAAAAATAATAGAGATGCGTTTTTAAGATTGAGCCCAGGTTCAAATGTAGTAAGATTAATAACGATGCCTCATCAATACTATCAACATAAATATAAGGTTAATCCAACAGATAAATTTGGACAGAGAATTACTTGTTCAACTCCATCTGGAACAGGATGCCCTATTTGTGATAAAGGCGATAAACCTAAAAAACGCTGGTATGTTGGCGTAATAGACAAAAAAACAGGAACTTCAAAAATTTTAGATTTCAGTTTTGCTGTCTTAAAAGGTATTCAAGCGTATGCTAATGATGAAGATTGGGGGTCTCCACTAAACTATGATATAGATATAGTGGTAGATCCGAACGGTGGTGCTACTGGATATTACACCGTAGTAGCCAAACCTAAAAAACCTCTTAATGCATCAGAATTACAATTAAAAGATGCTTTTGATGCAGAAGAGTTAGTTAGGAGAACAGTACCGCCATCTTTCTCTCAAGTTGCCGAAAAACTTGAAAGATTAACCACTAAATCAGCCGGACAAGGAGGTGAAAAATCTTCCGGCTTAACCGCTTCATCAGCGGCATCTCTTGAAGATGATGATGAATTTGCTGATTTTGACGCATCTTCATCATCGTTTTGAGGTTAATCCGAAATATTTATAAGTAATTGTTGTTAGCAATTATAGATTATATTAATTATAATCGGCTTATAAATAACTAACAAACTGCGCGGATCAGATTTTCGGAATATTCGCTACATAATTATTATAGTAATTAGGCAGAGGCCCTCCAGATCGGAGGGCTTTTGTTTTTGTAATAAAAAATATATTAAGTTATATTTCTTATTATGATTATATTAGGTATAGATGCTTCTTCAACAACAGTTGGCTGGGGAGTATTAGAAGTAATTAATGATAAGATAAAATTGTTAGATTATGGTTATTTTAAACCTTCTAAAAAAGGCTCTGTTTTTGAAAGATTATCTAAAATGAGATTAGATTTATCAAAAATATTAGATAAGTATAATCCAGATCATATTGCTATTGAAGAAATTAGTAAGTATATGCCAGGTAAAAGCTCAGCAAACACCATAATACAGTTGGCAATATTTAATCGTTTTGTTGGACAATATTGTTATGATTATACTGGAAGAAACCCTAATATGTTAAATGTATTATCAATTAGACATAAAATAAAATTATCTAAAAAATTACCAGATAAATCAGAAATTCCGAGCATAATTGAAGAAAGATTAAAAATTACTTTAAAAAAAGAATTAAATAAAAATGGCAAAGAGCGAGAAGAGAATTATGATACTGCTGATGGAATAGCGTGCGGTTTAGCTTTTGCTTTGAAATTAATTGAGGGTAAGAAATGAATATAAATGAAGCTTATAAAATACTTGGAGTATCAGCTGATATTTCAGATGAGGATTTAAAGAAAAAACATAAAGAATATGTTAAAAAATATCATCCAGATGTTTATAAAGAAGATCCAAATAAATTAAAATTAATTAATGAAGCCTACCAATATGTTCAGGAATATAGAAAAAATCCCAATATATTCAGCCACGATTACAATCAGCATATTAATTATAATGATATTTTTTCTGATTTTTTTGGAAATCAAAATCCATTTTTTCATAGTGATGTTAGAAGAAATGTATCAATACCTTCTTTAAGTATAAGAATTTCTTTTCAGGAATCCATTTTAGGATGTGAAAAAAATATTTCATATAATAGAGAAGTTGAATGTGAAGTTTGCAATGGAGAGGGTCATAAATTAATAAGTAATGGATGTACTGAGTGTAATGGTTTTGGTCGAATAACAAGACAAATGGGAGGGATGGTTTCCGTTATGACCTGTAATAAATGTTTTGGTAGATCGGTAAAAAAAGAGATATGTAAAAAATGTGATGGGATTGGTACACAAGAAATGAATGTTAATGGTAAAATTAACATTCCTCCTGGAATTAGCGATAATTCTACTTTAAGGATAGCCGGAGGAGGTAATTTTGCAGGTAAGTCAAATTTCTTTAATCAATCTTCATATACTGATTTGTTTGTTAATATAAAAGTAGATCCATATAAAAATATGACTTTGGTAAATCAAGATGTCGTATCAGAACTATCTATAAATTTATTAGACGCTTTAAGAGGAACCGTCAGGGAAGTAGATACAGTTTATGGTAAAAAAACTTTAGAAATTAAAGCGGGCGTCAAGAACAAGGATGAAGTTACTATACCTGGATGTGGAGTAAAGAATACCAAAGGTTGTCATAGATTTATATTAAATGTAGAATATCCATCTGATCTTAATAAGTTAATAACATTTTTATCACAACAGGAACAATAATGCCATTTTTATTAAATTGTACAAATAAAGGATGTTTTAAAATACAAAATTCATTATTAAATCCAGAAACAAATGAAGTAATTTGTGGTGAATGCGGTAATCCAATATCCGGAGTTTCTGACTTTACAAAAAGACAAATGAAAAGTATGGGAGAAATAATCAAAAGTTCTTCTAAAGAAAGTTTTGCTATAAAATGTAATTCTTGTAATAAAAGTGGAACTCCAATTATTGATAACGATAAGTGCGTTTGTAAATATTGTAAAAAAGATTTAAATGTAAGTAAGATATATTTAAATATGTTAAAACAAAATGTTAAGAACTCAGAAATTTGATCAAATTATTAATATTTGCTCTAATTTATTAAACAATTTTTTGCCAGCCAAACAATTCTTAGATTATGTAGATCATAGAATATCTAAAGAAGCTCAATTAAAATTTCAATTAGGATATTTTCCAGATTTAAATAACTTAAATGTTTTAGATGGCATCATCGATAATAAAATTTTATTTGATACAGAGTTAGTCTATAATAAAAAAATATTTGATGCAGGACAATCTTTTGAGGTAATTCAGCCTATCTTACAGTACCACAATTTGGTTATGCCATATAAAGATGTATATGGTGAAATAATTGCTATGGTTGGTAGAACTTTATTATCTGATTCAGAAAGAGAAGATTTAAATATTTCTAAATACAAAAATACTTTCTTTGATAAAGGAAAGCATTTATTTGGTTTATTTGACAATAAATACGATATAATAAAAGAAAATTGCGCTATTATAGTTGAAGGACAATTTGATTGTATTACCTGTGTTGATTATGGTATAAAAAATGTAGTTGCTTTGGGTTCAGCGTCATTTACCGAAAGCCAGGCCGCTCTTTTATTGAGATATACCGATAATATAAAAATAATGTTAGATAATGATCCTGCTGGGATAAAAGGAAGGGATAAGATTATTAAAAGATATAAAAATATTTTTAATATAAAACAAATATTTATTCCAGACGGCTATAAAGATATTGATGAATTTTTAAAAGATGGTGGCAAATTGGATTTTATCTCCTAATATAATTTATATTTATCTATAATTTATAGCAATTTTAAATTATATCAGATATATAACATTATATAATTTTATATATTAGGAGTTAATGTGTCAGATCGTCGCCCAAATAGAAGTGAAAAATATCAACATTTAATTGTAGAAACTTCTTGCCCACACGAAATGTTGGAAGCATTTTCTAATGAGGATAGTATATATAAGAGGTTAAATCCATTTTCTTATAACGAACAGGTATCTGAATTAGAGGAACAGTTAAGACAGGAGTTCTGGAGAATAGTTGAGACACAATTAACTACAAGACAGAAAGAAGTTTTAAAGTTATATTCAAATGGATATACTCAACAAGAGATTGCTAAAAAATTAGGCGTTAATCAAAGCTCTATTACTAAGTGTTTAAATGGAAATGTTGATTATAAGAACGGTCGTAGAAGTTATGGTGGCGCAAAACGAAAAATTCAAAAATTAATTCAAAATGATCCTAAAATTCAAGAAATCTTAAAAAAGATAGCAGAACTAAGGGATGAAAACTGGTTATAATTAAAATCTAACTAAATTAAATATATAAAATATATACATATTATTGTATTTCTTATTAGAAGAATTATATTTGAGGTTTATATGAACAAATTTTCTTTAGATTATCAAACATTATCAGATGCCGTTGATAAAAAAAGATATAAATTATCTGATGTTCAAGATCGTATCGAAAAAGTAGCATTTGATGTAGTTAGATTTAAAGATGGTAATCTTGAAGAATTATGGCAAATTCAAAATGCCGAAGATGGCGATTACATAGTTGCCTTATATCAAGATACTGAAGAAAAGAAATCAGAAGCATCTGATTGGCAGGTTGGTATAAGCAAAATATCACAGGATTTAGTATTTAATTATAAAGGGGAGTTTTTAACAAAAATGGCTTCTTCTAAATTAGGCCTTTCTAAAGAAGAGCTTAATAAAACAATTTCTTATTTACCTAAAAAATTAGCAGAAAATAAAAAATTAGTTCAAGCTTTACTTCAAGAATTAAATGAAGATAAAAGACAAGAAATATGTAAAAAATATCCGGAGCTACTTTAAAGGTGATTAAATGAGTTTTAATGAAATTAAAAAAATAGCTGAATCATTATCAAAAATGATAGAAGATAATGAAAAAATAGCTTTGCCGCTTTTTGTTGAAAAACTCTCCAGAGCTTCAAAACAGTATCCGGAAGATCATTGTATTGGTATGATGTCAGAAATTACCAAAAAAATGATGTTAAACTCAAATAAAATTCTAATTTCTAGAGCAGAAATTAAAGATTTATATAGTAAATTATATTCAAGAAATACTAAATTTGCTCAATTATTTGCAGAAGAATTAGGTCAAGTTGAAAATAAAAATCAAGTTAAAATCTATGATAGAAGTGATGATTCGGCTGATGCTTCATTAGATTCTATTTATGATAAAGTAATAGACCCGGTATTATTATCTTCTTTAAATTTAGCATTTGGCGTTAAAAAAGAAGCTTATTCATCAATTACGGCTAAAAAAGCCGCTGATGTTTGTTTTAATTCATTAAATTCATTACTTATATCACCAAAAGAAGTATCGATTGTTGGAGGAAAAGAAGATCATTTCATTTTATGCAAAGCTTCTTTTGAAACTCCTAAAGGTTTAACTAATGTATTATTGCCAGTAGAAATGAATGGTAAAACTCCATTATTTCCTTCAGTTTTTATAGGAAATGAGGGTCCGGTAGAACTAACAGAAGATAGTATTAAAAATTATATATTATCTAATGCTGGTTCATCATTAAAAGTAAATGAACAAAAAGTATTAAACGCTTTAGCTTCACTTGAAGAAGATACTATTAGTGGTGTTGATTTAGCGGTTTCAAAATTAAATGCCCAAGCTGAAACATCGGGCAGTTTATTTGATAATAATGTAGTTTATAATTCTATCCCGGAATTAGAACAAAAAGATTTAGATTTGCCAAAATATGAAGATACTGAAATATTAAATTTTGCAAAACATTTTGATAGTAAAGCAGGAATAGCAGAATTTAAATTTGGAAAACAAGCTTTAAATAAAGCATCTCAAATTCTAAAATCAGCTCTTAATGAATTAGGTATAAAAGATTATCAAATGTCATTATCAGATGTAGGAGATGATGATGTTTCTTTTACAGTAAAAGCAAATAATGTTGTTTTTACTACTCCTGTTAAAATAAGTGGAAATAATGTTGAATTATCTCCATTTATCGTATCAAACGGATCTATTGAAACTTTTGATAAAGAAGGTTTAACAAGATTATCAACTTCATTATCGTTTGATTATAAAGCGGCATCATCGATATCATCATTATATCCCTTACACCCTGGGGCTTTAGTTGATATTGTTGAAAAATCAATGGCCGAAGGTAATTTAAAGAAAGCAGAAGATGCTCTTAATGTTATTTTAGCAAAATCCTCAGAAGATACTCCGGATAAATTTGCATATGAAAACGCTTATAAATCAGCGTTTGCTACTTATATTGATTGTTTAAATCAAAAAGAAAAACCGCAAAATACTTGTAATATGAAAGTTAAACACGCGCATAGCACACAAACAATCTGTGGTCATACAGGATTACCTATAAATAAAGTTTATCAAGATAAGAATGGTAATTGTGTTCCATTATACAGAAAGAATATAGAGGATGCTGGAAGCGCATTAAGTATGACAAGCAAAATTCTTTTTTGAGGATCAATTGAATATTAAAGATAGAGTTATATTTTTAAAAAAACTTGCTCAAAAACAAGAATGGAGTCCTGTTAAAGGCGGTCCTCCTCCAATTGCAATACTTCAGGATACAAAAGATAAAAGAAATGAATTATTAGAGATGGCATATATATTGTATAATTTTTATAATTCATTAAGCCAACTTCAAAACGATAAAGAATCTATTACTAATTTTATTAACACCATTAGAAAACAAAAAGATGTTCCTCCTGGTCCTGATTTTAATAGCGTATATTTAAATACAAAATCTCAATTAATAAATGACATTAAGTTAATACAAGATGCTTATACCACTTTTATTAAATCAACTTTGCAGTTAGGTAAAAAATGAAATCTTATAAAAAACTATTAGCATTAGCCAGCTGGTTAGAAAATCCTGATAATGAAATTTTAAATAGTGTTGAAGATAATGATCAGGTTTTAAATAAAGTTGCAGAAAGTTTAGTTTTAGCGGCTGAAGAATTAAGAAAAGGCGCCTCTGAATTAGAGCAAATGGAACAAGGGCTTGCTCCATCAGATTTAGATGAAGTTGCTCAACTTGCCACCGCTTTTGATAATAGTGGAGATCCTGATTTATTAAAAATAGCATCAGTTTTAGATGAAATATTATTAACAATAGGTGCGCCTAAAGATGCCGTTGCTCAATTTAAAAAAGCAGAAGAAGATAAAATAGAAGAATTAAAAAAAAAGTATAATCAAACTTTAGATAGACAACACCAAGACAGTAAAGTTTCTGAAGCCGTTGAAGCCATAGAGAAAAGCGAAGCTGGGAAACAATATATTACTCTTGAGGCCCCACTATCTACAAGAACCTGCCCAGATCACCCAGGATTGCAAGTAGAAAGAATAGGGGAAGATGTTTGGCGTTGCAGTTTAGATAATAAAGTTTATAATTTTAGAACTGGATTTACCACTTTAAAAGGTAATAAAGTACCAGGTGGCGCAACAGAAAATCAAAGTCTTTTGGATAAAAGAACTCCATCAGAAATGACTTTTAGCACCCGTGAATCAAGAATGAATAAATGATATATATTGTACTATGAGTAAAAATAAAGAGTTAGTACAAAATATGTTATCTCATCCTGATAGGGATGAGATTATTTCTAAATTATTACTTGGTTTTCCGCTATCTGATATTAATGAATGGCTATCGGTCAAATACGATAAAGAACAAAAATATGTGTTTTCTGAAAAATCTTTAGAAATATTTAAAGATGAGTACTTAGATATCTATACTCAAATTAAAGAAGATATAATAAAATTATATGAAAAACAAAATACTCCAGATCAAGAAATAAAAGAAGTAATAAAATCTAACTCTGACTATCAAGATAAATTAACCGAGTATTTAAATCAAGAGATTGATATTCATACCAGATTAAAAAGAATGATATTTAACATTCAATATCGTGCCGAACAAGTGTTTGATACTATTCAAGAAAATCCAAGAAACACCAAAATGGATAGAACCTTAATTGAATGGTTTAATACTTTATCTGATGTATTTGAAAAATATGATAAAATTATTAATAAGCCGCAAGAACAAATTTTACAACAGCAAAATAATAATATTAACATACAAATATTAGACCAGCATATAGGTGTAGTATATGAAATAATTAAAGAAATTTTGGCTAAATTAGATTATAATACATCTATGTTATTTATTGATTTATTTAATGAAAAAATTAAAAAAATTAAATCTACGCCAATTAATATCTTACCAGTAGAAGAAAGATTAGAGCAAGTTAAACAGTTAGAAACTCAAATTTTAAGTAATTTAGAAAAAACTGATAATTAATACAATATTATAGTATATTTATAAGGCTATGCATAAAATATCTTATCCAAACTATAGTGATCCAGGAACATCTAAACCAGCTTATGACATAAGTAAGTGGGTAGATGTTATGAAACAAGTTTATATGCGCATTCATATGGGATCTTCCAAAAATGATGCCGTTAATGAATGTACTATAAATTGGGATAAATTAGAGAAAATTGCATTTCTAAATTGGATGAAATTTTATGAAGGCAAAGAACACTTAAAATATAAAACGGCCCAAAATAATTATTATGTAAGTGAAGATATACCTAATTATTTTATACCTAATCCTGCACCTTCTTCTTTTATTCCACCCAGCCCATTAAAAGATATTAATAATGTTTCTACTGAAGCTAAAAATGCGGTAATCTCAAATAAAGAACAAGCATTAAATAAAGAAGAAAAAAGAAGAATTATAGAAGAGCAGCGCAGAAAAATTTTAGGAAGATTACATTCTGCTGAAAAATTATTATCTTCTCAAGATGGTCAAATTTTTGCTGGTTCAGAGTTTGAAAAATTATTAAATTCTATTTATGAATTAAAAAAACAAATACAAATAGTAAATAAAAATAGTTTTGCCAATTCCATTTATAATGATTTAATTATAAGACAATCAAATATTTTAAAAAATCAAGGATTTATAAAATCTGCAGATTTTGTTTATAAATTATCACAAAATACCCCCGGCAATTTTAACGCAAATCAAGGCCCATTACCGTTAGATAGTAAAATAGATGGTAAAGGAACATTACCAAATAATACCCCTGATTTAACTGAACCAGGTTTAGATAAAGATAAAAAAGAAAAATCTTTTGAAGGTATTGCTGGTTTTATAGATAATTTAGAAACATCTGGTATTACCGATCTTAATTCAGTAGAAGATGAAATAATTTTAGAACAAGAAATATTGCCTTTAGAAAAAGATGATGAATTATTTGTAGAAGCACAATTAAATGAAAGTGCTCCGGTAAAATCACAAGAGAATTTAGAACCGGCCGTAGCTCCTGAAAAACAAGAGCAACAAAAAGGCTGGATAAGGGAACCTAAGTCAAAATTTGATGAATTGATTGATGCCGCTTTCTCTGATATTACAATTCAAGATGTAATTGATAAATTAGAAGAAGTTAATGTTTTATTTAAAAATAGAGAAATAAGCAGACAATTAGCAATAATTGATGCTATGTTAAATAAATTAGGTTTAGCTTCATTCTTCCCGTCATTACCCGAAGCTCAACATAAAATGTTAGAAGCTTCTACTTATGTTAATAGTCGTATCGAAGGTATTTTATCCTCTCTTAGAGGCTCCATAGGTGTATCTGAAATTGATTTACTTGGAGAAAAAACTGAATTAAACTTAACTCCAGAACAAAAAGCTTTAAGAGATAAAATCAAACAACAAAGAGAACAAGAAGTTAAGTTAAAAGATATGAAGAAAAAAGTTAGAGATAAAGAGTTAGTAGATAAATTAGATGGCGAAAAACCTGCTGTAGAAAATGTTCAACAGGAATTAGCAGAACAGCCTACCGAAGTAGTCGCTCCTACACCTACACCAGCTCCAGCTCCTCCTACCTCGGCACCAGTACCAACAAAAGCAGTTTAATGAATGAAACTAAAGGATTTATTAAATCTAATAGAAAATATTGCAGAAAATAAAGGTTTTTCTAAACCTTTTATATGTGGTGGTGTGCCTCGCGATAAATATCTTGACAAATTAGATAATATTTCTGATTTAGATATTACAAATGGTGATAAAACTATACATTATTTGGCTAAAGAGTTTTCTATTGAATTAGCAAAAATATTACCGTCTGCTTCTAAAAAAATGGATGACGGTCATACATCGGTTTATACGGGTTCTTTAAAAATAGATTTTTCTTCTAATTTTAAAATACCTAATATAGAAAAAATTTTACATTATAAAGGTATAGAAAAACCAACTGAACTTGAAAAAGAAATTTATAGTAGAGATTTTACTTGTAATTCTTTATTATTAAATTTTGATTTAAAAACAACATTAGATTTAACTGAATTAGGTATAGATGATATCGAAAATAAATTCATACGCACATGCCTGGATCCAGAATTAACATTTAAATATAATGTAAATAGAATAATTAGGGTATTGTATTTATCTTCTAAGTTAGATTTTGATGTAGATCCTAAAATTATTAATTGGATTAAAAATAATAAACAATATTTAAATCAAATCAAATTGCAATATAAAGTTAAAAATATAAATAAAGCATTAAATCATAATCCCGATAGATTGGTTTATTTATTAAATGAAATGGATATTTGGAATTATATACCAATTAATGAAGATTTGCAGCCATTTTATAATAAAAAAGTAATTTATAATTCAGTTAAAAATGCTCAATTTTTTAGTAATTTTGATTATGGGATAGAAGATAAAGAAGGTCCTGGATTAGGTTTATATTCTGATATGAAGAAAAATAAAAGCTTATCTGAATTTAGAAAAAAAAGAAAAAACAAAAGAAAACAATTAATCGATAAAATTAGAAAAAATAAACCACAATGAAAAAATTATCGGTTTTAAGAGATCAGGCAAATAAATGTCCATTTGGCTTAGATATTACAAAAGATTGTAAAAAAGCTGGTGATTTAGTTGATTTAATGGATACCACAGATGTGTCTAAAAATAAACAATTATTATTAGAAAAATCACCAAATACACAATGTAAGTATGCTGGAGAAATTTTTGATCATCAAGTTAATTGTTTGTATAATAAAGTTATAGAAACGTGTAAATTACCTACATTAAAACCATCTGATTATTATACAAATACTATGGATAATACCGGAATGAATGGATTATTTACCGTCCCAATGGACGATCAAACAAGCACTTATTATCATAATCTTTATTATGGTTTTACTCAAAACGCAGATAGAATGTATAAATTACAAAAAAGAGCAGAAATATTAAATAAAATATTATCAAAAAAACTTTAATATGTATATTATTATATAATATTGAAGAATATTTATCGAGGGAACTATGCCACTTTTAAAAAGCGCACAGGATTTAATGGAAAATAAAGATTTAGTTATTGATATGGTAGATGAGCCAGTCGAAGTAGAATTAGCTCCATCAAATGAAGAAATAGTCATTTATGATGAAAAACCAGAAATGGAAGATGTTGTTGAATTGCATCAAGATTTAGCTCAGGAAGTGGCTCCAGTAGAAGTTGAGCTTAAATTTAAACTCCCCAATATACCGGGAGCACCCGATGATGCTCAAGTATTAGAGATTTCTGATAAAGATTTAGAAGATAAAAAAGAAGAAAAAGTAGTTAAAGATAAATCTAAAAATATTTGGGATTGGGAAGATTGTGCTAATTTTTCTTCTTGGTTGGATGAAATGCTTAAGAAAATTCCTAATCATTCGGGTAAAGATATTCCTGGTTTAGAAAGAGCTATTGCTTATCTTAAAAGATTAGATAGTGAAATTTCCAGAGCGATGCAACAAGATTTTGAAGGCGTAATTGATGCTGATGAAGTCGCAAAAGCTAAAGATGAAATAAATGAAGGTATCGTTAGATTAGATAAAAGAAGAGAAGAAATTTTAGATAGCAAATATGGTAAAAAGAAAAAAGCCGAGGAAAAATCATCTTTAGTTAAAGAAGGTAGAGCCCCATATGTTGGTGGGATAATAGTTACAGTCCCGTTATTAATATCAAGAATTGCAAGAGTTTGTATAAACGGAATGGTTTCCGCAGGTCATTCAATTGAACATCTTTACGAAGACCAAGTGAAAAAATATGCCTTAAACGAAAGAGAACAGGCCGAATTATCACAATTTCTTGAAGATATGGGCTATCCAGTAAGAACTGATCGTTTATATAAACGCGATGAAGAAGTAGATACTCGTGATGGTAAAGGAGATTGGGCAAGTAATTATCAGGCCTAATATTAATTATGAGCAGATATAATAATTCTATTTTTTCAAGAGATGATATAACTTTTGAAGGCAATAAATACGAGCCAGAATGGTTAGATGATTTTATTTCTGAATTAGAGAAAAGTGCAGTAAAATCAAAAGTGCAAGATGCCGTCATATTTGATGAAATTAATCAAATATTAGGTAATCGTAAATCAAAATATTCCAGTGTTGAAGAAGCAGTATTAGATATGCAAAAAAGAACTGGTTTATTAGAATTCTTAAATAAAAAACAAGCATCTTCATCATTAACTCATAAAGAGCCAGAAATATTCAGCAGAATACCTGAAATGAAAATCTTTATAGATAATTATGTTGAAAGCAGACCAACCGCATTTCCAGAAGCAGTTGTTGAAGATTTATTAAAAATCAAATCTATTCAAGAAAAATTAGATAATAAATTTGATGTTCCCAATGATGTTAGAGTTTATATTAATAATAAAATTATAGAAGTAGAAAAAAATAATCCTCAAAATAAAGAAGTAAATTTAAATTTAGGAAAAATTGATACCTCTACTGACGGTGATGAAAATTACGATCCGTTTGAATTATTAGAACCATCAACTAAATAAGTAATTTTTAATTTATTTATTGATATATATTTAATATATGTCAGATGAAATTTTAGAAAAAATAAAGAAAACACTATTAAATATAGATCCTGTATATTTTGCGGAAAATTATTTAAATCTTGATGGTAAGCCTTTTAATTTAACAAGTAATGGATATAGGCCATTTATTGAAATTTATCGATACATTGGCGTTAAAGCTTTAGAAAATAATTCTAAACCAATTGTATTACTTAAATCACGCCAAGTCGGTGGCACTACTATGGCTTCTGTACTTGAAATGTTTTTTATGGGATCTGGATTATTTGGATCTGGAGATAGGCCTCCAATTAGAGTTGTGCACGCATTTCCTCAATTAGATCACGTCTTTTCGTATTCTAAAACTAAATTAAGTGAAATGATATCTAACTCTGTATTAACGGACGGTCCTGATAAAAAAGGCAAATCTAAATCACATATGCAATCTTTAATTGATGCAACAACCGCCACTAATGACAGCTTACAATTTAAGCAATTTGTTGGCGGTAATCATTTATGGATAGAATCAGTTGGCCTTGATGGTTCAAGATTAAGAGGAAAAACTGCGGATGTTATATTTTTTGATGAATGTCAATTAATGAGCCCAGCTGCCATTTCTAATACTTTAAAAATTCTAAATAAAGCAAGATATGGTTCTATTGGTTCTGGAGTTCAAGTTTATTTTGGAACTCCTCTTCAAAAAGGCTCTAATTTTCATAAATTATGGAACGCTTCTTCTCAACAATATTTTTATTTAGGTTGTGAAAAATGTGGAGAGCATTTTCCATTATATACTCCTGGAAGCAATGAATGGGAAAATATTTGGATTTATGACTTCGTTGTTAGATGTACTCATTGCGGCCACGATCAAGACAAAAGAAAAGCAGCGGAAAGAGGTAAATGGGTACCTTTACGAAATCCAGATGAATGTCAATATATAGGATTTCATATTAATCAGTTGTATATGCCAGAATTTACTAAAGAAAAAATTCTTGCAGAAAAACCTGAAAATAGTCCAATTAATAGTGAAAGAGCATATCAAAACGAAGTTCTTGGAGAATTTTTCCACGGAGAAACTTCTATTATTACTCAAGATCAGATACGAGAAATTTGTGGAGATCACGAGAGAAAATTTAGGGCTAATTTTCATCCAGAAGATCAAACTTTAAAATTCTTAGGAATAGATATAGGCGCCAGACAAGACACCGAACAAATGGTTGATAATCCAAGGTTTAAAATACAGGGGCAGAGCTATAGCACCGCGGTAATTATATCTATTAAAAATGCTGGTATAATGTCAATTGAATTTGCGGCTAAATTTAAAAAAAATAATGTTGAATATAAGAAGTCCTTTATCAAAGAGCTTATTCAAAAATATTCTATTAATCTTGCGATGATGGATTTTGGATACACGCACGATTTGAGTGAAATATTACAAAATGAATTAGGTGAAAAATTTTTGTGCGCTCAAGCTACTGGTAAGTTAAATAATAAAGTAAAATATAATTCAGATATTTTTCCTAAAGTAATTATGTTTGAAAAAGATTATTGGATTGCTGATTTATATGAAAAAATGAAAAAAGGTATGGTAAGATTTCCTCTTGGCTCATATGAGCATATTGCCTGGTTAATTCAGCATTGCACTAATATGGAAATAAAACCTTCTATATCGCGAGTAGGAGATGTTACACCTCACTATATTAAATCTGGGGTTAATGATGGTTTTGTTGCTTTATTAAACGCATATATTGCTTATAAATTTTATATAACTCAAGGTTTTACTAACCAAGGGCTTCCAACTTCTTTCACAGAAGAAAAGAAAACACTTCCTGCAGTTTTAGCATATGCTCCTAAAATTAGATAACATTAACTAAATATTGTCTAATAAATAATCAGTAATAAAGTTATATATATTCATATAGGTGAATTTTGTCAGATAATACTAAAAAATATGTACCATCAATTACTCCATTAATGTATAAATCCGTTTCCCAATATAGGCGAGAAACACTTGGAGAAGAGGTAGAGGCCGGTTTATTTAAGGATGGATCTGGTAATCTTAAAAACAAAAATGAATTAACACAAGCATCATATTCAACTATTGTTAAAAATGCTCAATTAGCCAGCAGTAGTTCTGGAACTTCTTGGCAAGGTTCAGGTGGAACTGTAAGACAAACGCCTGAAGTTTATTCTCCATTATGGCTTAATTCAAATCTTAATTTACCAAGAGACCAGGCTACAATAAATGCCTGGTGCAGATCATTTTATGCCTTAAATCCCATAGTACAAAACGCTATTAATTTGCATAGCACATATCCTATTAGTAAATTAAACATTAAATGTCCAAATAAAAAAGTAGAAGATTTCTTTAATGAAATGATTGAAGAAATAGATTTAATGAATATTTGTGTTCAAGTTGCTCAAGAATATTGGTTGTTAGGTGAAGCTTTTGTATATGCGGAGTTAGACTCAAAATCATTAAAATGGAGTAGATTAGCAATACAAAATCCAGATTATATAGTTGTTAAAAAAACGGTTATAGCAAATGAGCCGTTAATTATGTTAAGACCGGATGAAAATTTACGCAAGATAGTAATGTCAAATAATCCATCCGACATAGAACAAAGAAATCAGTTAAATCCGGCAATAATTGAAAGAGTAAGAAGAGGCGAAAATATACCTCTTGATAATTTTTATGTTTCACATTTGGCAAGAAAAATAAGCCCATATGCACATAGAGGCACTGGGCTTCCAGTTTCTGTATTTAGACAATTAATGTTATTCGATTTATTAAGAGAATCTAAATTTGCACAAGCCGCTAATATGATTAATCCTTTAACTCTTGTTAAAGTTGGAGGGGCAGGTACTGAATATAAGCCAACTCCGGCAGATCTTGAAGCTTGGAGAGAATTGATAGAACAAGCACAATATGATAAAGATTTTAAAATCATTACTCACGATCAGGTATCTATAGAAAGAATAGGTTCTGGTCAAGGTATTTATGATATTTCAGGAGATATTACGCAATTAATTAAAGAAATTTATATTGGATTAATGGTACCACAAGTAGTTATGGAAGGTGGTGGAGATATTACATATGCTAACGGTGGTATATCTCTTGATGTATTAAGACAGCGTTATATGCAGTTTAGAAATATGATGACAACCTGGCTTCGTCGTCGTATTTTTGCTCCCATTTCTAAACTCAATGAATTTTACGAATTTAAAGATAAGAAAAAAGTTCTTATAGTTCCAGATATTGACTGGAATCATATGAGCTTATTTGATGCGGCTGATTATATTAACTTTTTAATTCAATTAACCGGAGATCCAAAACGAGTTTCACAACAAACTTTATATAGATCTTTAGGATTGGAATGGGAAGAAGAAAGAAGAAAGATTAGAAAAGAAGATATTGCAGAAGCAATTAGAGAAAAAGAGAAAGAATCTCTTAAACAAATGCCTCTCAATGAATTAAGGTCTTTAACTGATGATGCTGATATTCCAGAAATATTAGAACCGCCTTTACCTGGACAATCACCTTATGAAGCTGGTCCATCTGGTGGGGGAGAACCTTCCGGCATTCCTGATACTTCTGGCATTCCACCAGATTTAACTCCACCTCCATCACCTAAAGCTCCTTAATTAATCAATATTTTTATATAATTAATAGGGAGTGTTATGAAAAAAATCGCTCAAAGAAGAAGTTTCTTAAGTAAAGTTAGAGAAAAATCTAATATTTCTGGTAAATTCTTAGAATTAAGAGATTCGGAATTTAGAGAAATAATGAAGATTATTAGATCTACTGATAATGAAATTAGAAAAATTGTAGAAAAAAATGAAATCAATTTAGATAAAGCTGTCTCTGCAAGCAGGCTTAGAGATTACATAACTACTGCTTATTATTTAACTAAATATAATGATGCTGTTTCTTCAATTAAAGAAAAATTTGATACTTTAAAAAATATTGTAAATTTTAAAAATTATGATATTTTATTAAGCAGACCAAAAAAAGAGCATTTAGAAGAACTATTTAAATATCAACCTGTAGCTAAAAAATCAGAATTATCAATTGAATTAGTTAAAAATGCCGGATTCTTCTCTTCTTTAAGCGATATGTTTGCCGGATTTTTCTCTCCACATAATTTAGCAATTAAGGCCTTAGAAAAAAGGTTTCCATCTTCTTTTATTGGCAAATTACGACAAGATACTATTGATTTGGTAAGCCAAGCAAAATCTTTAAATAAATCATTAATTGATAATTTAAAAGATCTTGGAAGATATGTTGCAACTCGTAAGGTTGATAATTATTTGAAAACATCGATGGATTTATCTAAAGAATGTGGTGGTTTTAATAAAAGTTTTACAAAATACTACAATAAAAATATTATACCATTAAAAGAACATCAGGCTAAATTAGAAGAAGAAATTAAAAAACAAGAATTAGAATTTAAACAAAAACAGGAAGAAGCAAAAAAACGAGAAGAAGAATATCAAAAAATGATTCAGCGGCAACAACAAGAAGCTGCTCAGAAATATAAAGAACAAAAATTATCTCAGGAACGACAATTAGAAAAAGAATTATCTGTCAGACAACCTAAATCTGAACAAAGCCTAGTTGAACAATCTAAACAAGTTTTGGAAAATTTGGAAACACAAGAGCAATTAGAAGATTATTCAAAACAAGAAGAAGTTTCTGATCAAAAAGCTAATGAAGAAGCTCTTAAAAAATTAGAAGAAAGAAACAAGACAGCTGGTATTTTTGATTTTCTTAAAAAAAAAGTAGAAAATCAAGATAAACCACAAGAAATTGATCCTGAGGACATAGAGGTAATTGAAGAAAAACCGAAAACTAAATTAAAGACAAAAACTGAATTACCAATAGGTCCAGTTAATCAATTTTTATCTGATGTTGAAATTTTAAAGGATATTAAAAATATTCGTATAACTTCTGCGGCAGAAGATCATTTAGCACAAATTTTTATCAAAAGATTAGATGATTTTAATATAGAAATATCTGATTTACCATATGAATTTAAAAACAAATTAATTCCTGCTATCAAAAATTCAATTTTAAAAGGTTTAGTAATACAAATATCTCCTGTTGATGATGATAGTAATCCTAAAGATCGATATGTAGATATTTTAACATCATTAGATTTACAATCTATAAATTTAGAATTACCTAATCAGAAAGCGACATTTAGAGTAGTATGTAGATTTTCTGCGTATCAAAAAACATTAACTGTTAAAACAATGCAAAAGAATTTTAGAATAGGGAACTGATGACACCAAGAGATTTTGCCAAAAAAATTCTAACAACTATGGGTTATCCAACTTCGGATAATAATATTAATGCTTTGGTCGCTTGGCAAGCACTTGAAGGTGGTCATTACTATAATGCGGCTAAATTTAATCCGTTAAATACAACACAAAAAATGCCAGGATCATATAATCCTGGATTTAAGGCTGGAGTACAGGCATATAAAGATTGGCAACAAGGAATAGATGCTACAATTAAAACATTAAAATATCCAATGTATAGCAAAATTAGAGACGCTTTACAAAAATCTTTAAATCCTAATTTAACATTAAAATATATTAATGATAGTCCTTGGGGCACTAAAAATTTCAAAGGTAAAGTTGAAAGTTTATTGGGATACGCTGATACCCAAGATGTTGATCAAAGAAAAAAAATAAATGAACCACAAAAACAAGTATCAAAATATGATAAATTGATGGCTTTTTTAAATCAATTAAAAAGTTTCTTGGGAGCAAATGATAATATGAATAATTTTTTAATAGTAGTTAATTCTACTGATTATTCTAATTCTTTAGAATTTTCAAGAATTTTATCTTTAGGTTTGCAAGAAGAATTGGGCGCAACAACTAATATATGTTCTGATGGTACCAATATAGAGTTAGAATGTTCTTTTGAAGGACCAAAAGATTTATCTGAAAAAGCATTAAAAGAATTTTCTAATGTTCTTGCATTAGAGTTTAAAAATAATTTAAAAAAATATGGAAATAAAATAAATATTTTAGTATTAAGTGATAAAAATTCTACACTTAAAAAAGTAAGCGATACTAAACTTAATACAAATAGAAGAATTATAATGTATAAAATGGCGGCCAAATGTTAAAAAAAGATGTTATTAAACTTATCGAAAAGTTAAAAAATGAACCAAAGCATAAAACATTTGCTGAAACCATCTCATTATTATATAAAGATAAATATGTTGAAATTTATTTTGGAGATGTTTCAGAACAATTAACTTTAGCTGACTTCTCTAGAAATATTTATAATGTTGTATGCGGTAAAGTAATAGATGCTTATGGTGATATGCTTATATTAGATTGCGCATTTATTGATGATAATGGTGAAACTAAAATGCAAGATAATATGGTAATTGTTAATGGTTTTAATATAAAGGCTATTACAGAGTTAGATGGAACGGGTCAATTAAAAGATGTATTTATGAATACAATCACCTCTGCCAAAATTAGAAAATTAAATGGATAAAAATATAATAAATAATTTAAATATTCTAACATCGGCATATGATGAAGTGTGTGGTTTTACTAAAGTTTCTGTGATTAAAAAAATAAAAAATAAGTGGAAAATTTTTTCAGAAAAAGGTAAAGAGCTCGGATCTTATGACACCAAAAATGAGGCTGTCAAAAGATTAAAGCAAATAGAATATTTTAAGCATAAAAAAGCATCTGGAATTACTTATTCTTCGATAGTTAGAGAATTATTTAAAAATCACGATATTAATACTTTAGAAAAATTTAAAGAAAAATATAAAGAAGAGTTTGATAAGGCTTATTTAAATAACGAAGAACATCCTGAAGATATTGCTCTCGATGAATGTTTGAAGATATTAAAAATAAAAACCGCATCCGCCATTGAGATGGGTAATCCAGAATATGCTGGGAAATATTTGGCAGATTTAATCAAATTTATTACAAGTAGAATTTCACCAGAAAATAGACAAAAATCTCTAAACAACTTAAAAAGAAAAATTTACTATTTAAATGAATATGAGATAGCCAATAAAAAAATGCCAGTATCTTCATCATTAGGACAAAGTATCACATTATTAAAAAATATTTTATTAGAACAGCATCCTCAATACATTAGACAAGTATTGAATAATGTTGTGAAATTTTTATGATTAGTAGATTTAAAAAAATTGATAAAAATCTATATAGAGGCGGAAAACCCTCTGTAAAAGATTTGCGTTTGCTCAAAGAAAAATTTGGGATAGAAAGAATAATAAGTTTAGATGCCAAAATAGGTAAAGCCATAGATAGAATTTGCAAACTTTTAGGATTAGAGCATATAATAATAGATCTTAGTACTCATCGTAAATCTACCTTATTAAATTTATTAAAATATAATTTAAATGATTTATTTTTGGGTAAAAAAACCTTCATTCATTGTTTGCACGGAAAAGATAGAACAGGATTATTATCCGCTATTTATAGATGCAAATATCAAAATTGGTCATATGATAAGGCAATTAAAGAAGCTAAAAAATTAGGTTTTGGTATAGGAGTAGATCCTAAGATAATAAAATTATATACAAATTTTATCAAATTATTTTGTAATTCAGAAGATATAAATGAAGCGTATGATATTGTTAACAATGTAAAAGATGAAGTAGGTATGTATGGGGATTTCATTCCAACCAATATGAATCCATCTTGGGCACCATTTGAAGATGCAAGAATAATTAGATGGCCAGATGGTAATACTGAAAATTATTATTCAAATCAATATCAAAATAGATTAAATTATAAATTAGATGATGCAATAAATATGGATATAGATATAAGTGAAAATACAATTCCTAATATTGGAGTTTGGGATCAAAACCAAGGTATTAATGGCTTAGCTCCATCATCGGTTGGTACAGGGTGTGTATGAAAAAGAAATCATATTTAATGCAAATGAGTTATGAGATTACTGAAGGTGAAAAACTTCAGGCAGAAAAAATTTTAAAATCATTTTCGAAATTACTAAAAGATTTAAAAACTGCGGAAAAAACATTAGATTTAATGTATAATCCATTTAAAAATAAATCAGATATTACTCCAGAAGAAATATTTAAAATAAGAGTTTCTTTAAGAGAATATAGAGATACAATTATAGAAAAATTTAATTTATTTAAAAAACAAGCATTTATTTCATACTCATTAATGCAATCATTTGTTTCAGATACTCAATTAGTAAAGATAGTTAAATCTTTTGTTTCATCTATTAATGATTTAGAAAAACAAGTAAATAGATTTGCTGAACTTTTTTCACAATTAGATTCCAAAGAATTTGTTCCATCTGTATTAAAAGGCATTGAATTAATTAAAAAAGAATGTGCCCAAATAGAAGAAGTAATTGAAAATCGAGTTTCTCCATATTTTCAGGATAATATTCTTGCTAAAACTTGGGTAGATACAGTTGGTAATGAGATGCAAGAAAAAATCAAGGAAAAAACTCCATTAATGCAACAATTATTAGAGTATAAAAATAAAGTATTAAATAAAAATCAATAATTAGATATAATGATAAGGTAAATATGTTTATTAAAAGAGGCGATCTTCAACCAATAACAGTTATTGAACCCGTAGATGTTGATACAAAATCAACTAAAAAAGCTTTAGATAAAGTTAAAAAAAATATTTCTGATGAATTGCAAGAAGATAAAAAAAATAATAAAAATAAAAAAGATATTAAATAAATTACTACTATTAGAACATAATAATAGATAATTGGTAAAAAATGTTTATTAAACTTGGCGAACTAATAGAATTAACCCCGGCAGATGTACAAACACAAGAATCTGTATTATCTGTGTTGTCAGATCAGGAAATTACCGAAAAATTTCAAAAATTCGCTGGTGAGCTTAAAAGAATTGCTCCCAAAGCTAATGATTTTCTTTATTTTTCGGCAGTAATGATGCACGCTGCTGAAGCTTCCACAGTTAATCCTGATGGAACTCCTAAGAAATTATCAGATGGCACAATTGTAAAAGCATCTTGGAATAAAGAAGGTGGTACTTGGAAGTGGGAATCAAACGATCCTTCTTTAAAACCATATAAGAACTCTAATGGTGATATCTTTCCAGAAGAAGAGTTAATAAAAGCTCATAAAAAATGGATTGGAAAACCACTTTGTGTTGATCATAAATCAAGTTCAGTAGATGCTATTCGTGGTGTTATTTTAGATACTTACTATGATAGATCTCTTAAAAGAGTAGTTGCTTTATGTGCTTTAGACAAAATTACATATCCAGATTTGGCTAAAAAAGTAGCGGCTGGTTATGCAACTTGTGTTTCTATGGGCACCGCAGTAGGTAGAGCCATATGTTCTGATTGTGGTCAGGTAGCACGCTCCGAAGCTGATTTCTGTAATCATATGCGAACTAAATCATGTTATGGCGAAATAAATGTAGATTTAAATCCTATCGAATTATCTATTGTTGTTAATGGAGCGGATCCTAAAGCAAAAATTAGAACAATTCTTGCAGCTGCTAACAACTTAAACAAATACATTGAAAGAAAAGAATCTGAATTTGTTAGTTTGGCTGACAATGACGAAAATGTTTCTAAATTAGAAGATTTAGAATTAGAAGTGCAAAAAATAGCAGATCAAATATCAGAAATTAAAAATTCTCTTGAATCCGAAGAATCTTCAACAGCTCCATATGGTATGACTGGCGATAAAGAAATGTCAGAAACAATTTTACCAAATGAAGGTTTTAATTTAGATTTTCCAGAGAAAGTAATTGCTTCTAATGTTTCTAAAGCACTTACTGATTTAAAAGATGTTGTGGAAAGTAAATTAAATAATATGGAACAACATATCAAAGTTTTATCATATAAAATAAAAGAGGAAATTATGTCTGATACAAAGGAAAAAATGGATAAAAAAGCATACTTTCAAGGTGGCGGCGGCGTTAATGAACCTACTCCGGGTCAAGTTAAATACGAAAAAGACCCTCTTGCTGAAAAAGCAAGATTTGAAGACAAACAGATGGTAGGTCAAAATAACCTTGATACAGGCCCAGTTGACGGTATGCATCCTGGCAGTGCTGGCGTATCAGATTTAGAGCGTAAAAAAATGTTGGCTCGTGCCGAAGCTGAAGAAAGATCACTTCGTCGCGCTGCTGCTTTAGAAAAAGCCAAGGAGACCGTAATGAAAGGTAAACAAGCATATTTCCAAGGTGGCGGTGGCGTCAATGAACCAACACCAGGTAAACCAAAATACGAAAAAGATCCTCTTGCCGAAAAAGCGCGCAAAGAAGATAAAACAATGGTTGGACAAAAACCATTTCCTGAAGTTGGTGATGTAGATGGATTACACCCAAGTCCAGAATCAGCTGATGAAAAAGATGAATTAAAACGTAAACAAATGTTAAGCCGCGCAACACCATTAAAAGCTCGCTTCGTTAAAGCGGCTAATATAGATGGTTCAGAAGATAAAGATAATAGCGCCTGGCAGGTATTTGTTGATGATAAATTAGCATTATCAGCAACAGTAAAAGAAATTTCTGGTGGAAATACAGAAGTTCTCTATGATACAATTGCAACTAAAGAATTTGGTAGCAAAATTTTAGCTAAAGTAAAAGAAGTTGGTTTAGCAAAAGCTGCAAGTCTTTACAAAAAATCACAAGCAGTTTCTGGTATGGGTGCGCAACCCGCAGCTCCAGCAGAAGCCGGCGGAGCAGCTCCAGTTCCTCCATCAGTAGGTGATGAAGCAGCAGCAATGCCAGCTCCAGAAATGCCAGAAATGCCTCAAATGGAAGCTCCAGCGGAAGAACCAGAAGCAACTGATAAATCAGGTGATGTAAAAGAAACTGTATTAGATTTAGTTTCAAAATTAAAAGAAGATATATCTGATTTAGATGAAGCTGTTAAATCCTTAGTTGGAGAACAAGCGGAAATGGGTGATATGGCTAATTTAGGAGCAACCGCTTCTGATGAATTAGCTTCATTACATCAAATGCGCCAAGATTTAAATCAAGGCTTAATTGACGGTTTATCAAAATCAGTTGATGAATTATCAGAACATACAAAAGAATTAGAATTAATTGCAAGTATGTTAGATGACGAAACCTTAGATCTTAACGAAGAATATGCTAATTTTGTTGTTCAAGATGCAATTTCTGACGCCAAATCAGCATTAGCAGATGCTCGTAATCTCAAAAAAGCATTTGTTAAATACGCTCGTGGCACAGAAGCTTTATTACTCAAACAAGCCCAAATGGCAGATGCGGCTGATATGGCAGATGTTGAAGATACAAAAGAAGCAGATGATTGCGATATGGTAGAAGATGAAGTAGCCGAAAAAGATATGAATGATGTTAAATTAGAAATAGAAGTTCCAGATGCAGACATTTCAAAAATGGTAATGGAAAAAGCTAAATTAGCATCATTAGACTCTAAAGAAGCTCGTGCAGCCGCTCGTGCTAAATTAGCGCAAAAATCTGTTGAAATGAGCCAGGTTCTTGATGAAGCTCATCCAAAAGGCGGAACACAAACCGAATTAGATGTAAAACCATCTGATGAACTTGGCAAAGTAGAAGATCTTAAAGAACAACACGATAAATCAGTTGAAGTTGCTCAAGCACCAGTGAAAGTTCGTAAAGATGCTGAGAGAATTCAAAAACTTGTATCAGAAGGAAAACTTGATCCAGCTCGTGTTGACGAATTAGTTGCACACGGCGTAGATGCAGATGCAGTCAAATATTGGAAACAATATTTTGCAGAAGCAGATAAAGAAAGTTCTCAATTTGCGACAGAATTAATTAAAGAACACGCTAAAGCCGAACTTGATGAGCAAATGAAAGTATACCGTGTTAAAATTGCTCGCGCTTATGAAACAGCGTATGATATGGTTTCAAAAGGATTATTAGCAAATGATCGTTCAGCTATCTCTGCACAAGTTGATGATATTATGAAATGGAATGACGAAGCTTTTGATAGTTTCAAAAGAGTAATAGCAGCAAAAGCTGCTATGACCAAAAAAGCAGGAATTCCATTAGTCGGTCAATTAGGTTCAGAAGATCCTTTTGCAGCGGCAGTAGAAAAAGAAGACCTTCGTTCACAACTCGAAAAAGCCTTCTCTAGCAAAAAATATTAAGAGGATTTAATGAAAAAATATGATATAGCTTCTTTAATGGTAGATGCCTTTGAAGCAAATAAAGATATGTTTTCCAAATCAGCAATGTTGCAAAAACTTGCTTTCAATAAAGTATCGGAAGAAAATGTATCTGAAGTAGAACAAGAATTAACCTCCTCTGCAGCCGATGTTTGTAAAGGTTGTGATGGTAAATTTGCTAAAATGAGCGAGGGTCCTTGTTCTTGTCAGCCAGGAGATTGCGAAAAAGGATGTGATTGTAATCCTGGCTTAAATGCCGAAGCGGATATGGTATCAGTAGCTCTTAATTCTTTATTGAAAGCTTCTGAAGAATTAGATATTGCTGGTTTCGATAAATTATCTGCATACGCAATAACATTAGCTGATACTTTAATAGTTGAGGCAAAGAAAAAAGCAAAAGATAAAAAAGAAGATAAATCTAAAACCAAAAAAGATCTTAAAAAAGTAGTCAAAAAAGACAAATCTAAAACAGATAAATTAACAAGCGAAAAAATGGTAAAAAACCTTAAAGAAAAAGGTTGGGTTTTTAACGACACTAATGATGCCAGTGATGGTAAATTTGATACAGATGTAGAAATTTTTGACAAAAGCGTAGATCAATTATCTGAAGAAGATGTAAGTGCAGATGATAAACATTTGCCAGAACAATGGGAAAAAGCTATGTTTTACAAAGGCGATGATCCATTTGGTGATGATGAGGATAATGATAATCTCTTTGATGATAATGATGCCGATGATAATTGGGCACAAGATAAAGAGTTTGATGATTTATTAAAAAAACTTGTAAAAGATACTAAAGATTGGGAAGATGAAGAATAATAAAAAAATTAATATACGAAATATAAGCCACTTTATGTGGCTTTATTTTTTTGTGATATATTATATTAAGAGGTTTAAATGTTAAGAATAATTAATTCATTAAGCGCAAGACCATATTATTGGCCAGTAGATCCGGCAGCTGAATTTGAGCCAGGAATGGTTGCTCAATTAACATCTTTAGGTAATCAAATTGTAGCAACTGTTAGCAATGGTACCGCTCCTATAGGAATTATTGATGATATAAGAACAAAAGCAATTCACGCTAATTCTTGGGATGAAGTAATTATTGTTAATGCGGCCGGAGTTGCTGGCCCAAATAACACAATTATTACTCCAGTTGATATTAAAACCGAATTAGAAAATCCAAATATAGTTCCAGATAGTTTTGTTTCCGATCCAATTAAAGTTAGCTTAATTCCAAGAAATGGCGTAATTATTATTCCAGCTGGCACACAATTAAATTATGACACTCTTGGAACCGGAACACCAAATGCAATAAGAACCACTGTTAGATATACTTATCAAGTTCCTAATATCATTGGTGATGATAGCACTATGGGATCTGGTCGTATGACTGTATGGTATGGAAGATTTATTGGAGAAACAACTAAATTTGAAGTCAATCAATATTATCCTTTAAATGCCAACTTATTTGTCAGTGAAGAAGGACTATTAACAACGAGACAAATTGCAGAAAATTATCCAGCAGTAGCAACTGTTGTAGCTCCTCCAAATGCATTAATGTCATCATTACAGTTTCTTTGGCGATAATTTTATCTACAGATGCTATTAATTTGGCATTATATTGAATTATATTTAAAAGGTTATTATGGCTAAAGATAATATGTTATATCAAAATTTATTAGTTTTATGTTCAAAATTAAGAAAATCAGGTTTTGACAAATATGCTGACAATCTTGAACAAAAATTGGCTGCATTTAAATTAGCCGAAACATCTTTATATAATGTTATCGACGAAACCGGTGAAGATTTAATTAATGAGGCGCATCCAAAAGGTGATGTTAAATTATTTGATGCTAAAGATAATCACGGTGATGTTGAAACTATTTTATCTCAACACGAAAAAATTGTTGATGTAGTATCAACAGATCCAAAAAAAAAGGTAAATAAAACTGCATCATTTAAAACATCTAATGCATATACTATAAATGATGCTTTGCAACAAGCAAGGGGTGATATTAGTGCATCATTTGAAGATTTTAAAACGGCCCATTCAGCATTACTTAAATCTGCCAGAGAACATAGAGAATTTTTAAATATAGAAAGATTTAGGTTTAAGGGGCAAACATTATCTATTGGACCAAATATAACCGATATTTTAAATAGATGGACTTATAATTTAAATAAGATTTTTAATCAGTTAAGTAATGCTGTTGAAAAATTTAAATCGGCAGAGGGCGTCGCCGCCGATATTAGTGATATTCTTGCTTTTATTAAATTATATAATAATAAAATAGAATCAAATAAAAAATATCTTAATTCATCATCTTATGAAATGATATCTACACAAATTAATAATTTACAATCAACCTGTATTGAATCTATAAAAATAATTGAAAATTTTCAAATAACTACGCAAACCATTTCTCCAGAGGATTATTTGAATGAGATTAAAAAAGTAAAATTTAATGTAGAAAAGCAAATTTCTAATTTATCAAAATATGATACGGAATTTGCAGATATAGAAAATAAATTACCATCAAACGAAAAAGATGCGTTAAGTTATATTTCTAAAATAAGAAATGATTTAAATAAAAAATTAAACAGCTACATTAATACTAATGAAATAATTAAAAATTTACTATCTAACAAAGTAGAATTATTAAGATTTAATAAATTAAAATTTAAAGAACTTTTTGGATTTGATAGAGCGGAAGAATTGGAAAAACAATATAATGATGTAAATAGTCGATTTTTATCTATATTAAATAATATTAAAAAATCTTGGTTTGAAGAAGGTGAAGTTTGAAAAAAATATCTCAAAGTATAGATTATTTTGATTTACCTCCTTCATTACAGGGAGGAAAAATAAAATCTACTTTAGTAGAACAAAAAGCGCCTCCGTCCATACAAAAACAAGAAGTCCCGGCTACAACTAAACAGGTGGCTCCCATAGTATCACAGCGAGCTAATCAGGCCGTAATGGATATGCAACAAGCGTTAATTGATTTAGCAAAAACTATTTCAAGTCATACATTTGCATCTATGACACCAACAAGTTATGGTCATAATGCTTTTAATAATTATTTATTAAATAATTTTATTCAAAAAGATTTGACTTTTACTCATTTAGAAACCAAAGAACCATTATTACAACCTTTAAGAAAACAAGTTAGCGAAACACCGGCGTTAGATATTAGATCTTTAATTAATGCAATTAGTTTCGTAGGCAAAGGATCTGGTGAAAGAGGAATTGAAAGAAAACCGGACGGATTATTTGGAGCAAGAACAGCAACGGCGTTAATTAATGCATTAAGATTTGCATCCGGAATAATTAATTTCAATAAAACAATGGGTCTTGAATCAAAGTCTTTTACTGATGCTGACTTAGCTCAATTTCAATCATTATCTTTTTCTAAATTAGGTGATATTGTTAAAGCAACACAATTTATTAAAAAAATAGAAGGTTTATATAAAGAATTTGAACAAAATGTATTAGAGAACCCTCAATTCAAAGATCTTATAAGTCAAGAAAAACCATTATTATCTATAGGTAAAAATCAAATATCTAAACAAGATTTCACAAATGCCCAACAACATCAAAACGCAATAGTTGAAAATGTTAGATTAGAATCTGGAGGCAAGCCAGAACAACCAAGAATAAAGCACTTAATGAGTTTAAAGAATTTTAAAGAATTTTTAGCAGTATTAGGGCAAGATACGAGCCCTGCCAACATTAAAAAAGTTTTAGAAAATATGAAACAACAGTTAAGTGCTACACAAACAGTTCTTCAATCTGAACCAGGATTTTAATAATGTCTTTTCTTTTTGAACTAGAAGTTTTAGGTAAATTAATAATTGAATCAGGTTTATTTGATTCTTTGTATAAATCAGCTCAAACAAGAGAAGTTGAAACGCAACAACTTGCTCTAAGATTAATTGATAATTTATTAAATCAAGTTGATGTTTCTTCTGATACTTCTGCTGAAATGTATTTAAAAGATCTAACTTCATTAGATAGTTTAATAACATTTTTGGAACAAAATAAAATAAAATATAATAATTTACCAATAGTGCTTAGCGGTCCTGTCGGAGAAACCTACGAAGAATTAAAGAATTTTCCTAAAGATTTATATTTTATATATAAAAGATCTTCTGAATTTATTAATGATATGCCCATTTGTAGAATTTATAAAGAAGGTTTGATTGATTTTATTGAAAAATTAAAAACAGAATTTAAAAATAATCCATTAACTCAAGATGTTTTGAATAAATTAATTAATAAAGCAAATCAAGATCTAAAAGATTACGATATTAATATAGAACCAGCAACTATCGAATTGGATGGCGATAAAACACCACAAGAAATATCTGGTAAAACAGCTCTAGACGCAAAGACTATTTTAGATAAAATTCCATCAGTAATAATTGCGGATGGAACCGTAAATTACACACAAGAAGGTAATATACCAATTACTCCAGAAACACTTAGTTCATCTAATATAGGTAATTTATATAAACAAATTACTATAAAACAAGGTGATAATCAGATAAAATTAGATACAGTGCCAAATATTGTGTATTTCCTAAAATATTTAGAAAAAAGAGCTTTGGCAAAATTAGATGAAGCAATTAAAAATTATTATTTAAAGATAATTAGAGATTTATTAAAATCTTATAGTGATACATCTACAACAACAATTGATAGTTCTCAGGATTCAGCGGAAGTTCAACAACTACAATCTCTCTCTACATCTTTACCATTTGTACCTAATAGTTTGCGGTTTAGTAGAATAAATGATTTTATGAAAAAAACAAAGGGAGATAATCCTGTTTTAAACACATTATATAATAATTTTATAAAATATAGTGGAGAATGGACTGATAGAGTCGGCAATTCATTAGATGATGGTATTCCGCAATTATCTTTTAGCTCTGATTCGGTTGATAATTTGTTAGCAAATTATGATATTAAGAATTTTGATAATGCTCAAGCTTTAGCAAATATTTTAAAACAAATTTTAAATACAACTTCTTATTATCTTCAAGAATATAAAGAAAGAATGGATAATCCAAGAATTAGCCAATTAATAGATGGTCAATTATCATTATATCAAAAATATATGAGATTTGCTAATGATATGGAAACTGGAGCGAGGAACAGAGCTCAAATGGCTGCCTCGAAGTATAGATGAGTAAAGGTCTTGTAAAATATTATCATCAAGAAAAATTAGTATCTTTATTAAATCAGTATTGTTTGCATAAAAAAGCTGATGCGAGCTTATCTTCTATTATTAAAGATTTTGTTATGAATTATTTTAATGAAATCAAGGAAGATTTTCATAAACATCCAGTTGCAACTATTATAGATTTTTTTTTAAAAGGAATGCTGCCATTCCCTTTATCAGCAATTTGGACAATTGCTGAAGCATTAGGGTGGGATTCACAAGGTTTTATCGCGTCTATAGGAAGTTCTTTAACATCTGCCGTAGATACAGATGAAAAACAGGTAGATTTTAGCAAAGTTGATAATGCTGTTAGCCAGTCATTTAATCAAAATATTTCTGGTGCAGAAGACGAAGAAAAATTAGAGCAAGTTAAAGTAAGCAGCAGGGATGTTTATTTAATGTCATCTTTTGTTAAAAATTCTGGAGCTTTAGGTAAAGCTGGACTAAGTGTAATTAGACCTTTTAAAGATAAAATATTTAAATTCTTAATGAGTTCTCTTTCTTGGATTATTAAAACAGCATTTAAAGCATTAGGATTTTCAGCTGTAGGTGCAGCAATATCTAAAACAGTTGGTAAAGATAAAGATACCAAAATTGAAGTAGATCCAAATGTTGCTCAAAAATTAGTTAAATCTCCTAATATACCATCTGAATTAACAGCTTATCACAAAAATGATGACAGTAATATTTGGATACAACAAGGATTAACTTTATCTAATTTAGAGGAACAGTTGATTAAATGGGCAAAAATCATTTACCCATTTTTAACTAATGATGCAATTAATAAATCTTCAAAATTTAGAAATACAATTAGTTTAATAAAATCATCAAACAAATCATCGTCGTCTTTTCTTGTTATACCGCAACCATTTGAGTCAATTTTAGATATTATTGATAGTTTTGCTTATGATGCGGCAAAAAATATCACTTAAAATGTATTATATTTGAGGAAACAATGCCAAAATTACCCAAAAGCGAAATATTTGAAAATTATGCAGATTTAATGGTTGAAAAAGGTATCATTAAAAAAGCAGAACCTAAAGATTTAGAAAAATATAAAAAGCAAGAACCATACCCAAGAGTTGGTTCAGATGATATTTCAACTATTGAAGCTTTATATGGAGTTAAACCAGAAGGTCAAGAATACGAATATAATATTATAGAAGAAGCTCATCCTAATGCGGTCATTATCGCTCCATCATATGACAAGATGAACGGTTTGGTTGAAAATAATAATGAACGACACAATGTAATGACTTATGTTGCATTAAAACCAAATAAAGGATATTTAGATCATTATAAGTATGCAAAACAAGAATTGTTATTAGATTTAATTAAAACAGCAAATCATATGGATGCGATTGATAATGATGAATTAAGAGTATTAGCGGATAGCTGCATCGATGAATTAGATCAATATAAAATTCAGAAAAAAGCTTGGTTTTGGTATGCTGCAGCTGGAGTAGCCGCTGTTATTGGGGCTGCCGCTTGGATCAATCACGCCAGGCCATTATCTCAAGGCGTCAAGAATGATGCCGAAAAAGTTAATGCGGAAATAGATGATTTATTAAGTAAAGATAGTGTGCAACAAGAACCAAACGCAAGATCTATGCTTAGTTCAATTAAAAAGGTTTTATCTGAGTTAATAAACTCTACAAGAATTTTTAACAAATTAAGCATCAACTTTGTTAATATTTCTGAAATTCAAAAATTAAGTCCAGAAGAAAATAAAAAATTTCAATCAGATATTGAGTTTATTAAAAAACACAATGAATTAGTTGAAAAAATAGAAAGTTCTATTCAAGTTTGGATTTATCAAATAGATCACATCAAAAGGTCTGTTGACGAAAGATCTCCAAATTGGCTTCAATATTTATATAAAGTATATAGAACTGTGGTTTCAGATGATTTTGAAGATGTAGATAATGCTCTTTTAACACTAAAAGATAGTTTAAAAGAAATGGTATCTCACATTAAAACTTTAATTGATTATGTAGATCACGCAGAAAGTCAAGTCGAACAAGTTGCTAAGGCCCCATCCGCTCCATCTAAAGGGCCAAAAAGCACACTATCTACAGAAACAGCTACTATCGATAGTGAAGAAGATGAAGATTTAGATTTAGATCCAAGTGTTAAAGATATATTAGAAAAATTTAAAAAATAATAATATTTATATCAATAAAAAGATATAAAAATAGATTTTAGTAAGTTCAAGATGTAAGTTTAAAATTTTAAGGAAAATACAATGGCATTAATTCTTTTAAATCCAGGTACACAACCTCTCGGTCAATTTGACGGTTATGATTCACAACTTTCCTCCTTTTTAGGCGGTGAAGTATGTACTTTTGTTGGAGTTTCAACAACTGGCACTGATTTAGCGTCAGCTGATTCATTTGACGGTTATGTTGGTACATCAAGTAAAACTCGTCCAGCTGTAACATTCACCTTAACTTCTTCAAGCGCCCCATTATTCCTTGCGGATGATGGTACAGCTTACTACGGTACACTTTTCGGTGCAGTAGTTGGTGGCACTGCAGGTCAAGTAGTTAGCACTGGTGCAGCTCTTGGCCCGCACACAGCAGTCGGTAGCGGTAAGATTACGCTCTGGGACAAACCAGGTCTCTATGGCGTTACGCTCGATGCAGTTGATACCGCATCAATTGTTCCAACCAATGCATCATTAGCAGTAGGTACATCACTTACATATACAGCTACTGGTAAATTAACAGCAGTTGGCTCTGGTGCAGCAGTTGGTGGCGCTCCAGTAGTAGGTCGCTTCGTAGAATTTGCAACAAACGGCTCTTTAGTTCGTACACCAAACAGCCTCGTTGCTGCTCTTAATTCTGGCGGCGGTCCTCTTCAACGCCAGTTTCAACATGCAGTCATCACTTGGGCCGGTAAATTAGCCTAAAATTTAATTAATTAGGTTGTAAAAGGAGCCGAGAAATCGGCTCCTTTTTTGTTATATATTATTTTATGAGCCACAAACTAACCACAGATGAGTTTATATATAGAGCAAAACAAGCTCATAATAATAGATATGATTATTCTAAATGTAATTATATTAATGCAAAAACTAATATAGAAATAATATGCTTAATTCACGGAAGTTTTTATCAAAGACCAGATCATCATTTAAGTGGCTTTGGATGTAGCGCTTGCAGCAATAATAAGCAAAAAACACTAAAAGAATTTATAGATCAGGCTAATAATATTCATAATTATAAATATGATTATTCAAAATCAGATTACAAACATAATAAGTATAAATTAATTATTTTTTGTAAAAATCACGGAGAATTTAAACAAAGCCCAATATCTCATTTAAAAGGACAAGGATGTCCAGCTTGCAAATTTGAAAAATTATCAAATATATATGCATTTACTTTAAAAGATGTTATAGATAAATGTAAATTAATACATAATAATTATTATGAATATAAAATAGTTAAATATAAAAATACTCGTGATTATTTAATAATAATTTGTCCAAAACACGGTGAATTTAAACAATCGGCGATTAAGCATCTTAATGGACAGGGCTGCAGTAAATGTTCATATAATGTATCTAAAATAGAACAAATTTGGCTTAATTCATTAAATATTCCGGAAAATTGTCGTCAAAAAATAATTAAAATTAATAATAAAACTTTTAAAGTAGATGCCTATGTTCCAGAGACTAATACGATTTATGAATTTTATGGAGATTATTGGCACGGAAATCCTAAAAAATATTCTGCAGAAAAAATTAATCCGCATAGTAAAAAAACTTTTGGAGAATTATATCAAGAAACTTTAGAAAAGGAATCTGTGCTTAAAAAGTCTGGATATAATTTAATTACGATATGGGAAAACGATTACACAGATTGTAAATAATTTGACACTTTTTGTAAATGTCTCTTTAATTTTTCCAAATCATTAATCAGACCTTGGATTAAAATATTTGGTTTTGTTTTAAATTCAAATGGACTTAAAGAATGGCTTCTAAATATTTGATTTATAATTGAGTCTTTATTTTTCATTTCATCGTAAGCAAGTAAATCCATCTTTTTTAACAAATCATAAATTTTATTAGGATTTGATGTTCTTGGTATAACTTCATCTACAATATCTTTTCTATATCTAAAAATTGTTGGATAAAATATTACAGATGCTTTTTGAATTGCTAAATTAATTGCTTTTTCATTACTTTGAATTTCATCAGTATCTTTAATTAAATTAATAACATCATCTATATAGTCTATCGCCATATTAATCTGCTTAATATAATATAAAAATTCTTTACGATACTTAATAAGAAATAATTCATATCCAATATCAGATTTTTCGCGATATTTTGGATGTTGTCTTATTTTAGTAGTCCAATCTTTAAAACGATGAATATCTCCACTTTCAGTGAGAGTTTTTTCTATTTCTTTATAAACATCGACTGGATCCATTATTTCTTTTAAATCCATCAAATATTTTAAATCCAAATATTTTAAATCTTTAAATTCATTTGATTGATGTAATCCTTGTTCATTTAGTAATTTATAATCATTTGGTGCCGGATATTCTTTTTTATCTTTATATTCTTCATTAAGAATATTTTTTAATATACTATCAGTATTATGACTTAAACCATCAAAGATATTTAATTCTACAACTAATTGTTGCAAGATGTTCATTTCTTGTTTCATATTTTGTTGTTTTTTAATTTTTTTAGCTTCAATATTCAATTTGGCTATTTTAAATAAACTTTTACTAATTTCTGCCCAAGGTTCTCCACCAAACATATCCATTGAATAATTGGCACCACCTCTTTCACCGGTCCAATTTATATTAAAAATTTTGATAGCATTTTCTAAAAATTTTAAAATATTTGTTTCTTTGTATAATTGGGTTTCATTATATAAATTTTTATTTTTAGGTTCTTTAAATTGTTTAGTTATAACAAAATGTTCTAATTCGTTAGAAATTGCTCTAATGCCGTATTTAATTAATTCACAGCTCTTAACGCTTTATAATCTACAATTCCAGAGATAAAGTACATTTCGGTAGTTGTTGCTAAACTTGGAATAATGCTATACATTATTCTTTTAGCTATCTCGTGCTTAATACCAGCATTACATATTTAAGCATATAAATATGAATTATGTTTATTTATTATATTCTTTGGCAACATTAGATGTTTTCAAAGATAAAGAAATGCCAGAATGGATTAAAGAACATAAGGCGTTTGAAAATATTAAAGAAGTAGATAAGGTATTCAAACATTTCGGTTTAAAAAATTTTAGAGAAAAGGTAGATTCTAATATAGAAAATTTAGATGCTTTAGAATCAGCAAGATCTTTAGTTTCTAAAATTAAAAGTATTGTTAGTGAAAAATGCAAAGATCTTGATAGGTATCAGGAAACACTTTATGTTGAAAAACAAGATCTTGAACCTTGGGATCGTGTATTTTCTCCTGAACAAGAAACAGTGTATAATTTATTACTTAAGTTCAATGTAATTTTAAGTAATCCATTGAATCAAATTGTAAAAAATGAAGATGGAACTGTGAGCTTAATTTTAGGTGATACTATATATGATAATATAAATCAAAAATTAGTGTTCCATAAAGATCAAAGTTTAATAAAAGTATATAATAAAATAAGTGAAATGCTGTATAAAAGTTTTGGTATGTTCAATTTACCACAAATAGAAAAATTAGAAGCGTTTAAAAATTTTAGTTCAATCAATGTACCTATTTCTAAAATGGAAGTTGTATTCAGTGCAGATAAAGAGGGAGCCTGGGATCTTTGTACTATGTCAGAGAGAGGAATTAGCAGTTGCCAAAAATGGGAAGATGAAGAATATAATAAAAGTTTAATAGGAAGTATATTAAGTAAGTATGTTGGTATTATTTATTTAACTTCCGGTAAGGACTTTAAAGGCAAAGGTCCTAAAATGGTTTATCGTTCAATTGTTAGGTTTATCACTGGATTGAAAAACAAAAAGCCTATAATTGTAATTAACAGGATGTATCCAGAAGAAAATAATGATATTTTAGAGATTTTTAGAGAAAAATTATCTAAACACACTTCTTTACCAGTTTATTATATTGATGAAATAAATATAGACAATTATAGAATACCTCCGGAAAAATTAGATATCGAGCCAGAAGAATTACCGTATCAAGACAATCCGGTTCAAACCAGAGGCTACGAAGAAAAACGCATAGAAGATTTTTCTCACTTAACAAAAAATGAAAGATTTAATGAGGTAAGTAGAAGAATTTATTATCTAATGAAAACTGATAATTATATTTTTTATCGTAGATTTATTGAACCGCATGTAATTAATAGTATTAAGTATGATATAAATTATAATCATATTAAAGATTATAATGCATTAATGAAGATGGTATTATTTAAAATAATTTCCTATATGAATAAAAGTAAAGATCTAATATTTGGTAAAATCAAATTAAATCAAAAGGATCTTAGTGATAAAGAAATAAATGAATATTTTGAAGAAGTTCTAAATACATTAAAACATGAATTTAAAAAACAAATTGAAAAAAATATTTAAACATATAGTAATAATATAATATTAAAGTAGGTATTTTTATACCGCTGGGAAACTGGCAAATAAATTCAATTAACGGAGAACATATATGTCTGAAATTTTTAACTCAAAAGGCGAATTAAACGCCTCATCAGTAAGAGATGCAATGCAAACTTTAGCCAAACTTGCTTCAGTAATGCAAGATAATTTACCTTCAAACGCAGGTCTTGCTTCAGGTCTTCCAGAAGCTAAACGCGATGAATTAATTGCACGTGCAATCATGACCCAAGAAGGCAAACTTGCTCTTGCTCAAGCAATGGCAAATCCAATTCGTAGAAACTTAGATTATCATGGAATTGCTCGTAAAATGTTAACGGTTGATCCATTAGCGCAAGGCGCGCTTCCAGTTTACGATCGCGATATTGATGTAACTGCCGTCGTTATTTCCTCAAACGGTTCAGGCCCAGAAAGCCGCGTTTTTGGTGATCGCGTAACAGTTCCAGAATTCGAACTTTACTCAAATCCAACAGTTCGTTTAGCAGAAGTAAAACGTCGCAGATTCAATGTAATCGACCGTGCAGTTCAAAAAGCTCGTCAAGAAATTATGGCTCAAGAAGATGCTAACGTCTTCGCGGCCGTTGATGCAGCTGCTGGTATCGAAAATACAGCACAAGATATTGCTGATTCAGGTCTATTAAAACGCGATTTAGCGGCTCTCAAACGCCAAGTAGATCGTTGGGACTTAGTAACCAGCAAATTCTTTATGAATATCAATGAATTCAACGATATTCTCCAATGGGGTTCTGGTGGTGGTCAAGGCGTAGGTGGCGGCGATGTAGATCCAGTCACACAACGCGAAATCCTCCAAACAGGTCTTTATGCTCGTATCTGGGGCGCAGATATCCTTGTAAGCAAAATCGTTCCACCAGGAACAGTATATGCCGCTGCAGATCCAGATTTCGTAGGCGTAATGCCAATTCGTCAAGACATCGAAGTATTACCAGCTGACGAACCAAAACAATTAAAATTAGGATGGGTAGTCAATGAAATCATCGGCATTGGCATCGTAAATCCACGCGGAGTTGCAAAGGGTAATAAATCAGTAGTTATCGGCGCCTGAGCGTAAATAACTAATAAGATATGAAAAAGGTCGGTTTATCCGGCCTTTTTCTTTTATTTTAATTTATTGAACCCAAATAATAAATTGCTTGATATATCTTCTTTGTATGAAGAGATTAAATCTTATTAATCAAAAATATAATCAATTATCTGTAATCGACTATGCAGATCCAATTAATGGAAGATCCGCCTGGTTGTGCAAGTGTGATTGCGGTAACTTTAAAGTTATAAAAACAGAAGAATTAAGAAGCTCTGGAACCAAGTCTTGCGGCTGTTTGAATAATAAACAAAGATCTTTAAGAGCTGATAAAATGTATTCTAAAAAAATTAAATATTCTCCAGCTGAAGCTTCTGCGAGAAAAGTATGGAAAAATAGATATAAAGAAATGCCATTTGAAGATTTTTATTTAATATCTCAAAATAATTGTTTTTATTGCGGAAATTTACCAGCAAATATTCAAAATGCTTCAACTAAATTTTCTTCTCAAAATATGAAACAAAATGGAGATTTTATCTATAATGGTTTAGATAGAATAGATAATAGTAAAAATCATTCAAAAGAAAACTGCGTTGCTTGTTGTAAATATTGTAATTATGCTAAACGAGAAAGAAGTTTTTCAGAATTTAAAGAATGGATTAATAGGGTTTATTTAAAATTAAATAATATTGAATGATGGATAATTTACAAATCAAACATATGATTGAAAGTGGTTTTGCCATTAGACGAATATCAAAAATATTAAATATACCAATACAATATATAAATGATGTATTGGGTCAAAATAACTGGAGTATTTTAAAAGAAGAGTTCAATGAAGATAAAATAAATTATATTTGTGAATTATATAATAAAGGTGTTTCGGCTAAAAATTTAGGAATTAAATTTTCAATTGATAAAAGAAGAATTCAAAAATGGGTAGATAAAACAGGAAAATTAAGATCAAAAAATGATTCTCATAGATTTACTGAATTTAATCAGCATATATTTGATAAAATAGATACTGAAGAGAAGGCTTATTGGTTAGGATTTTTATATGCAGACGCTTATAATTGTGTCAAAACCAATACGGTTAGTCTATCTTTACAAACATTAGATTTAAATCATTTAATTAAGATATCTAAATTTTTAGATTTGCCAGAAAGTAAGATAACATTTACTAAAAATAAAGAAGGATATGAATATTATACTGTTAAAATGTATAGTAAACATTTGTCTTCTAAATTAGATGAATTAGGTTGTCATCAAGCAAAAAGTTTTATTATTAAATATCCATCATGGCTTGATGCAAATTTAAATATTGCGTTTATCAGAGGTATGTTTGACGGAGATGGATCTATTTGTAAAAGAGAAAATAATGAATGGAAATGGTCATTAGCAACTACAAAAGAATGTGGTTTAGTAATACAGGATATTATTTTTAAACAATTAAATATTAATATTGGATTATCTTACATTTCTAAAACTAATAATAATACTTATGAGTTAGAATCTAATGGTAATGAAAAAGTATTAAAATTAATGCATTGGTTATATGATACATCCACAATTAATACCAGATTAGATAGAAAATATCAAAAAATGCTCGATCTTATGGAGCAGCAAAATAATAGAAAATTTTCAAGAAAAGAATATAAAATTTCTGATGAGGAAAAGAAAATTATTATTAATAAAATTGATAATAATGAAAACATTATAAATATAGCAAAAAATCATTCAATTTACCCAAGAACAGCGGTCAAAATTATGAAAGATGGTAAATATTTATTTGAAAAAATAGCAGTAATTGATGGAAAGCCTATAACTTCTAAATATGTTAAAACATTAGATTATAATGAAAGAATGGCATTGGTTGAGCCTCTTTTTGAATATTTTAGAAAGCAGGGCTGGACATATCCTGATAATCCATCAAAACTCAATAATAGTTATAAAAAATTATGTCAATGGCAACCAGATTTAAATAATAATGAACTATTCAATAATAGTTCTTTAGCCACAGATATATGCAAATATTTTTGTCATAAATTTTACGATGCTACAGAATTTAATAAATTAACTATGAAAGAAGTTTTTGAAGATGATGCTAAACTTAAAAGATTAATCATTAATAGGCTAGGCTTTGATTGGTGGGATAAGGAAGATAATGATGAAACTTTCAATATATGCTTTCGTATGTTAATTCAAGGTATGAGATCTTCAAGACTAGTTCCAAGTATATCTATATTTAAGCCAAATATAGCAAAATATATGTATATGAAATACAGTAATGAGGGCGATATTGTTTATGATTATTCGGCTGGATGGGGTGGCAGATTATTGGGGGCCGCAAGCTGTAATAGGAAATATATTGGTGTCGATCCTTGGACTACTGATGAACTTCAAAAAATAGTAGAATATTTTAATTTTGAGAATATTACATTAATTAATGATGGTTCTGAAAATGTAAAATTAGATGAAAACTCTATAGATTTCAGTTTTAGCAGCCCGCCATATTTTGATCAAGAAGTTTATTCTAAAGATGATAGGCAGGCTTATAATAAAGGAGAAGATTATTTTTATAATACTTATTGGAAAAATACATTAAGTAATATTAAATATATGCTAAAACCTAACAGATATTTTGGCTTAAATATTACTAATAAGTATAAAAAAATGTTAGACATAACTAAAGATTATTTTGGAGAGGTAGTAGAGACGATTAAATTAAGAACCGTTAGATCTCACTTAAATAAATCGGCTGGTATAGAAAAATATGAACCTATCTATATTTTTAAAAATATTAAATAAACTTTATTGATATAAAAGTTTATATGAAAATAATGCCAATTCAAAAACCAGGTCAATCAAAACAAAATTATGGAACTCCAAAAGATTTAATTAAAGCCGTAGAAAATAAATTTGGAAAATTATCTTGGGATTTAGCTGCAGAAGATGGTAATGCTAAAACAGATAAATATTTATCTTTTAAACCTGGCAACAATCCTAATGCTTTATATGTAAATTCTTTAGAATATGATTGGAATAATTTGGACGGCAATTTATGGTTAAACCCTCCATTTGGAAATATATCTGCTTGGTCGGATAAATGTGCGATGTGGGCTGTTAAAAATCCAGATCGTTATTTAGCATTTTTAGTTCCAGCTTCAGTAGGATCTAATTGGTTTATTGATTATGTGTATCCATTCTCACATACTTTAATTTTAAAAGGCAGATTAACTTTTGAGGGCTGCACTACCCCATATCCAAAAGACTGTATATTGGCGATTTATAATCAAAATAATATTGGAACTAAAAAAATTAGCATTTGGGACTGGAAATTAGATATTTAATTAAATTTATAATACTATTATTTTAGTATATTATAGAATAATAGTTTGTAGGTTTATATGATATTTGATTATATAGATATTTATAATACGCTTTCTTCATTATCAAATAAAATAGATAATCGTAAAAAAATATTTGAATTACGAGCATCTGTTTTAAATAATAAAATGATAAAAGTTGCTTTTGATACTCGTAGAATTAATCAAGAAAATGAGTTTAATCCGAGAAGAAATTTACAATTTTATCATAGGTCCGAGCCTTTTATTGATACGGATACATCTGAACAAATAAAAACTTTTTTTAAAGTTAAAACCGCTGTTGATGATATTAAAGAACAATTTTTAGGTACTCCAGAATGGCTTGACAGTTATTGTAGAACTTTAAGCGCAGCAGTGGATAGAACTTTAAGAATAGATCAAAAAGATTTTGATTATTTTAAACCACAGATGAATTATTTGCAAGAAATGTTATATTTAAGATATAGATTAACTGCATCTGATATTCAAAAAATGAGCGAAAAATAAATTAGAGATTTAATATTATCCAAAGACGAAAAATTATCGTTATTAACTATATATAGCAAATACGATAATAAACAAGATTTAAGCAAGCATAGCGATAATCAAAATATCCAACTTCAATCTAATTCTAAAATTATTGAAGATGATGACGATGAAGATGATGACGAAGATGAATATATCTCTCATCCTTACGGGTATCCAATGATGATGCCAATGCCTATGCCAATGATGATGCCAATGGTTCAAGCAGCATATCCATATAAAAAGAAAAAAAATAAAAAAAATAAAAGATTTAAAAAGGGGTACTAAATGGGTATGAATGGATTTGCTCCTTTCCAAAAAAGAAATACATCTTTTGTAGTTAAAAATATTATTTCTAATTCAAATAAAGAAATTAAAATTTTCAATTATCCAATTCCTGTTGGTAAGGAAAGAGATTTATTGGCAATTCCTGGTGTTAGTGAATCAGATATAAGAGCTTCTTTATTAAAAGGAGAGCTTTTAAATAAATTATTAGCAAATGAAATTACTATAGTTTTTAGTGATATTAATTTATTACAATTTAATGAGGACCAAAAAGCTTTTTTAAAAGCATGTGGTGTTGATTTTGGCACAACTGTTTCTACTTCTCAATTATCGTATATTAAAAAAGAAGATGTTCAATTGGTTGGAGTTGTAGATGGTGTAAATAATATTTTTACAATTCCTTTTGGCACTTTCGTTCAAGATGCTGATCATAAAATAATTGTTTATAAAAACGGTGTAAAGCAAATGTTTTTAGATGATTATTTTATTTTTGAGGGCGGAGGTCCCGGCACTGGATATACTGGAATTATTATGGTAACACCTCCATCAACAACACCATCACCCGTAGATGTAATAACTGCTGATTATTATATTAAAAACTAATGAGTAAAATAAATCCATCACAAATAAAAGGGGTAATGACAGGTTCCGGTAGTGTGATAGGATCTGGTATTTCTGTTTCTAATGATGGTTATGATTTAGGATATTTTACAGGATTAAATTTTCACGGTCCTGGAGTTACCGGATCTGCTACAGGTCCAATTGCTGATATTTATATTATTGGTGGAGTAGGTCCAACTGGTCCTATGGGACCAACCGGACCCGCTGGAGGACCACCGGGACCAACTGGTAGTGTGGGTCCTCAAGGATCTCCAGGAGCTACTGGCCCTCAGGGTCCACAGGGAATTCAAGGTAGCCCAGGAGTTACAGGAGCTACAGGACCACAAGGTCCTCAAGGAGTTCAAGGATCTCCGGGAGTTACAGGAGCTACTGGTCCTCAGGGTCCACAAGGAGCTACAGGTCCTCAAGGAGCCCAGGGATCTCCAGGAGTTACAGGAGCTACAGGTCCTCAAGGTCCACAAGGAGTTACTGGTCCTCAAGGAGCCCAGGGATCTCCAGGAGTTACAGGAGCCACAGGACCACAAGGAGCTACAGGACCACAAGGTCCACCCGGCCCCGGCGTCGTCGGCGGCGGTGCAACTTTCGCATCTTCCGCAACTCCAGGCTTAATTGCATTAAATGGAGATTTTCAAGGATCAAACTCAACCGCTACGACTCCAAGAATAAGCAATCTTGGTGGATTAAGTGGAGCTATTACAGTTCCTTCAGCAGGACTTGTATTCTATAATACCGTAGCATCTGCCGCCCCATCTGGATTTATTAGACTACCAAGACCTGAACAGGAAGTTTTATATCCATTTATTACTTATTTGAATAATAGCGGAAATCCTTGGCCAATGTTAAGTTATGGCCGTCAATCTACAATAGATGTTATTAAACTTGGAAATACGAATACTTCTGGAACCTGGGTAGAGTTCGGAGGGCACTTCGCTGTACAAGACGTTAATTCAACAGTATTAAGTATTGATAACGGTGCAAGCATTAAATTAAATCCAGGAAATAATACTTTATTATTAGGTGAGGGCGATGGTATAGTATCATCTAATCACTTCTTAATTACAAAATCAGCAGTACAATCAAACGCTCAAACCTGGAATATTGAAATTAAAAGCCAAGAACCAAATGCAAGTGCTACTGGTAATAATAGACAACCTGGAGATATTATTTTATCTATTCCAGCTCCAGCAGGAACGGCAAATCTTTATGGATCAGTACAGTTCTTTAATAGCGCATCTGGCGTTGCAACATTTATTTCAGAAATCGGAAGAGATCCAGTTGATGCCGGACCATATGTAGCATTAAGATCCGTGCGTGGTAGCGGTATGATGTATCTACAAGTAGGATCATCTGTCGCATCATTTACTTTACGCTTACCAGGAAATATCGGCGCATCTGGATCAGTATTATTAACTGATGGAAGCGGTAATTTATATTGGAATGAAGCTCCAAACGGTGCTCCTGGACCAACCGGACCTGCCGGACCAACCGGACCTGCCGGACCAACTGGACCTGCCGGACCAACTGGAACCGTAGGACCAACCGGAAGTATCGGGCCTGCTGGAGTTAACGGAGCCAGCACTATTTGGATTCAAAATAACGGACTTACACTCGGACCATTTAATACTATTAATTTAAATGGAGCGTTAGAAGGCACAACTGGTCCTGGAAATTCAGTTAACATTAATAATTTTAATCATTTTATTAAAGTAGGTATCACTGGTGCCAACATTATTTCCGGCGGTGCTTCTGGCGGTATGATAAAATGGAATAACGGAATAATTTATAGTTCAGGCGCTTTATCTGCCACAAGCGTTGGAACTGCTGCTGGCTGGATTCAAGTTAATAAATCTGGTTATTATGAAGTTAGCACAAAAATTAATTTCACTGGATTACCATCTGGTGTAAACATTGAAATTCAACAATTCCTTGGTGCAACTGGAGGAAACGATAGGCGTGGTTATGGTAGCGGAACACCTATTGATCAGTCAGTAACTTATGTTAATTTATCAGCTGCAACTGGTGCCAGAAATGTAAGCGCTTCACAAAACTATCTTGTTTATATTCCATCTGGTACCAGCATCGAAACTTACACTCGTTTCTTGGATATTCCTGGTATTACTGGACAAATTAAAGGCGGCGGCGGTTCTGGCATTGCTTACTCTCCAACTGGCACTTATTTCTATATGAAATTAATTGGTTAAAATTAAAATAATTTACCTAAATTGTTTTTGTTATATACAAGTTAGATTTTAACATATTGGAATTAAAGAATGAAAGCACCAGTATCAGCTTGTATTATTGTTAAAAATGAACCACTTTTAGAAAAATGTCTAAAATCAATTAGAGATTATGTTGAAGAGATCGTTATTGTTGATACCGGGTCTACGGATGGAACGCAAGAAGTAGCTAAAAAATATGCAGATATTTTTGAAGTATATACTGATTGTAATAATCCAGAAACAGGATTAATTGAAAATTTTTCTCAAGCTCGTCAAAGATCATTTGATTTAGCCACTAAATCTTGGGTAATGTGGTTAGATGGTGATGATATTATTGACGGTATGGATAAATTAAAAAATATAGTTGAAGAATATGAAAAAAATAAAGATGTTTTTCAATTAGATGGAATTGCATTTTTATTTCCGTATGAGTATTCATATAATGCGGCAGGACAATGCACCTGCAAACATTACAGAGAAAGATTATTTTCAGATAAAAATTTATTTAAATGGACCAATCCAGTTCACGAAGTAGCAGTTCCTGACAATAATAAAAGAATTTCATTAGTGCCACGAGAAGAATTAGTATTTAAACATCAGCGTCAATACAGCACTAAAACATTTGAATCTGGAAGAAACTTACGAATTTTAAAAGCCTATTTTGAAAAAATTGGTGATACTGATGCAAGACAAAGATATTATTTGGGTTTAGAATATGCTAATGTTGGAATGATTGATGAATCTATCGAACATTTAACAAAATATATAGAAGTTTCTGGATGGGAAGATGAGCGCGTTATGGCTTGTCTGAAACTTGTTGATATTTATTTTGATTTAAAAAAATATAACGAATGTATTAAATGGGGATTTAAAGCAATTGAAATTAAAGAAAATTGGGCAGAGGGATATTTTGCTCTTGCTAAAGCTTTTTATTTTCTTGCATTAAATGGCGGTAATGATGAGCAAAGAAACTGGGAACGATGCGCTTATTTTGCTCAAACTGGATTAAAATTACCACCAACTAAAACATTATTATTTATTAATCCAATTGAGCGTGATGCCGAAATTCATAAATATTTAAATTTAGCTTTAAATAAAATAGGTGATGTTAAAGGCGCATTAGAAAGTGTTTTAACTGGTATGAAGGCTCAACCAGAAGATCCTTATTTTTTAACTAATAAAAAAATCTATGAAGATTTTTTGGCTCGTCAAGAAATTGTTAAAAATCTAAATACATTAGTTAGCAATAATACCATTAATAAAGAAAATATTAATGTTATTTTAGCCGCTATTAATAATCAACCTTTACCAGAAGAAGGTGTTGTTTTTGAAAATAAATTTCCAGTTGCTAAAGTTGGAAAATCTGAATTTGATTGGAAAATACCTAATGTTTATGATTTTTCAAGTTATCCATTAAAATTAAGTAAAGAGCAATTGCAGGCCGTTGTACTTATGATTTGGAAGCAATATATAGTTAATGATGAGGTATTATCTGCTATTTCGTTTTTAGAAAATGCTCCATATTATGTTAGACATACTGCTGAAACAATAAAAGCATTATCAATGACAAAAAAATATCTTGATTGGAATAATGATAAAGATAAATTTATCTCCTTAAACACACCTATTAATCCAAATGTAGAATCTGGAATTTTATTACCATTTCCTTTAAGTTTAGATACTCAAGAAGGACAAAGATTTCATATAATGGCGTCAAGATTAGAGCCAAATAGTTTTATATTAGATCTTGGATGTATGGACGGTAGTTTCACTAATAGATACGGTTTATTAGGACATAAAGTAGTCGGTGTCGATGCAATACAAACATCTATTGATCTTGCTAAAAGAAAAGCCGAAGAATTTAATACAAATGCAACTTATGTATGTTCTTTATTTAAAGATATGGAACAAAAAATACAAGATAAATTTGATTATGTTTTAAGTTCTGATACATATGAGCATTTAATAGATCCGGTTAATGATATGTTAGTTCCGGCTGCTAAAATGCTAAAATCTAATGGTAAAATTTTATTATGCACTCCTTATGGGGCTTGGATGCGAGGTCAATATGTTGAATTCGCCGATCCTTGGAATTTAGAAAAAGAAGGTAAAAATTGGTTAACTCCTCATTTAAAGAGTCGTATTGTTGCGCCAACTGTTTGGACGGTAGCTGATAATTTGCGAAAAGCCGGATTCTGGGTTAAAGATAGTTTTGTTTCTTTAGCAAGTGGTGCCAAAGATGTAGAAAATCAAGGTAATATTTTGGCCGAAGGATATTTACAATCACCATCAAATAATAATAAATTAGATATTATTATTTATTGCGGAGACGGCGTGGAAACTTGGAGCCCATTAACTGTTAGAAATACTGGTATTGGTGGTAGTGAATTAATGGCTCTTGAAATGGCTAAAAGATTGGCATTAAGTGGCCACAGAGTTAGACTTTATAATAGCTGCGGAGAACACGGCGAAGGAATTTATGATGGAGTTGAATATTATCAGTCTAATAAATTTCAAGATTTAGAATGCGATGTATTAATTATTTCAAGACAAGCTAATATGCTTGAAGATCGATATAATATTTCTGCTAAATTAAAATTACTTTGGGTTCACGATGTATTTGCTTTAAATGCAAATAATGAATTATTGTTAAAAGCAGATCGTATTATAGCACTATCTCACTGGCATAAACAAAATCTAATTAATGTTCATAATGTTCATCCAGATCATATTATTGTATCAAGAAATGGTATTGATTTAAATAGATTTAATAAGAAACTTCCAAGAAATAAATTTAAAGCAATTAACTCCAGCAGTCCAGATCGTTCTTGGCCGGTATTATTAGATATTTGGCCGAAAATAAAAGAGCGCGTTCCAGAAGCAGAATTACATTTGTTTTATGGATTTAAAAATTGGGAATATTCGGCACAATTTAATCCAGAGCATAAAAATTTAATTCAATATTTAAAAAATAAAATATTTGAATTACAAAATCAAGGAGTTGTTTATCACGATCGTGTAAATCAAAAACAACTTGCAGATGAATTTTTATCATCTGGAGTTATATTATATCCAACTTGGTTTTCAGAAACGAGTTATATAGGTGGTATGGAAGCTCAAGCAGCAGGTTTGCGATTTGTTGGAAGTTCAATTGCTGCAATTAATGAGACAGTTGGTGATAGAGGTGTTTTGATACCTGGAGATTGGACAAGTGAAAGTTATAAAAATGCCTTTATTGAAGCAGCAGTTAAAGCATTAACTGATGATGATGATAGTGATAGAATAAGATCACAACAATATGCAATATCTCATTTTGGTTTAGATGATTTAGCTAATGAATGGTCTCAAATGTTTCGTCAATTGTTAGAAATTAAAAAAATTAATCCACTTAACCCATATTACCCTACAGAAAGTTATCGATGAGTTTGATTAATAAAAGTATAGGTAATTTAACTATATTAAAATTAGATAAAATATCTAATTATAAAAAATATTATTTGTGTCAATGCATATGCGGAAAATTAAAATCAATAAGATACGATCATTTAATTGCTAATAAAATTAAATCTTGTGGATGCTTAAAACAAAAATATAATCCAAAGGAAACTTCTGCAAAAGCAGCTTGGAGGTCTACATATAAGGATTGTGATTTTAATGTTTTTATAAAATATTCTCAAATGGATTGTCATTACTGTAAATCTAAACCATTAAATAAATTGAATTGCCACATATATTATGCTAATAACAATAGCACTGATGCAAAAATAAATGGAGAATTTATTTATAATGGTTTAGATAGAGTCAATAATAACTTAGGACATACTATAGATAATATAATTCCGTGTTGTCGTTATTGTAATTCTGCAAAATTAAATAAATCTTATGAAGACTTTATAAATTGGATTTATAAAGTTAAATTTAATAATAATTCTAAAAATATAGAAAATAAATCTGATATTGTTTTTAATAAATATCAATTATCTGCCGCTAAAGGAGTCTGGCAGAGGTTATATAAAGATATAAGTTTTAATAATTTTCTAAAAATTAGTCAATTAAAGTGTTTTTATTGTGGTGAAGAAAAGTCTAATACGGCAATTAATTATTATAAAAATAGATTAAATAATAATCTATATACATATAAATACAATGGGCTCGATAGATTAAATAATGATGGTACTCATAGTATTGAAAATATAGTTCCGTGCTGCAATATTTGTAATAAAGCAAAATTAGATAGAAATGCTGATGAGTTTTATATTTGGGTAGATCAATTGTATGCTAATTTAGATAATTTAAAATCAAAATCAATTAAAGAAGTTATTAATTATTATAAGAGTCAAATATGAGTTTAGTTAAATTAAATATAGGGTGCGGTCCTAATATTTTCCCATATCCTGGATGGACTAATTACGATCACGATGAGCAAAATGAATATTTTTACTATATTAAATTGGTTGTTGAAGGATTAACATCTAACCCGCCAAATCCTTATTATATAAATGTATTTAATAATATGACAAAGGAACAAAGAAATGTTGTTAATTATTTTATTAATGGAGGTTCCGCTAATATAATTAAGCACGATATAATGTCTGGATTACCTCAACATCAAGACAATAGCGTAGATATTATTTATCTTGGTCAAATTATAGAACATTTAAATATAATTTATCAAGTTCCTAAAGTATTAAATGAATGCTTTAGAGTTTTAAAACCAGGTGGAGTTATTAGAATTACTACTCCAGATTTAGATTTATTATTAAATGCTTATTTTAATAATGATATGGATAAATTTGCTCCTGAACAACCCGAATTTTATAAATTAGCAGATCCTGGTTCAAAATTATGTTTTCTAATGTTTGGTGCATCTGGACCTAATTGCACATTTAATAATTATGAAGGTCATATGTTTATATTTAATAAATTTTCTATAAGAAATTGTTTATTAAACTCTGGTTTTAAAGATGTTTATTTTTATTATGAGCCCCATAAAAGTGTAAATCCAATTTTAGCTGAAGAGGCAGTTGATACTGGTTTATCACATAGTTTTATAGTTGAGGCAGTGAAGTGAGAATAGGAATTGTTTCAACATTGTCATTTCCAATACCATACCATACACATACTGGTGATGTTGTAATATTAGATTTAATATCATCTTTAATTGATTTAGGACATGAAATTCATTTATTCGCTCCAGATGGAACAGTTCCTCCTGAAAAAACTATTTTACATCCAACTATGGCAACATATGGAAAATCATCTCCAACATCAGTAGATTGTGCTTTAGATTGTTTAAATAAATATAAAAATATTTTATTAAATTTAGATATTATACACGATTTTAGTACATGTAAAGTGGTTGCAGAACACTTATTTCAATTAGGTAAAACAAGTGTTATTTCTACTTTAATGGGTGGATGTTGGAAGCATGACTACGGCCCCCATAATTTAATTGTTTGGTCAAATGCTCATAGAGATAGAGTTTTAAGAGGAGCTACTGATTATGAAAATACTCCAACTCCAGATTTAGCTGGACCAAATGGGCATAAGGTTAAAGAAGCAAAAGTTGTTTATGGTGGTATAGATACTAATTATTATTCTCCAACATATGAAAAAAGTAATTTTTTTCTTTGGATGAATCGATGGCACGAAGCAAAAGGATATTATTTTGCGATTAACTTGGCTAAAACAAATCCAAATTATGATTTCGTTATAGCGGGAACCAGACCGGAAGATGAAATATTTGAATATCAAAAAAATTGCGCTATACAAGCGATTTATAATGCTAAAAATATACCAAATATACATTTTGAGTGGCTTCCAAAAGATCCTGAACATCATATTGCTAAAAGAAATCTATATAGAAAAGCAAAGGCTCTTATATATAGTGTTCAATTTCACGAACCATTTGGATTATCTCAAGTTGAAGCGATGGCTTGCGGCACTCCGGTAATTGGCACTAATTATGGATCGGTGCCGGAAGTAATTGATAAAGGTATTACCGGATATGTTTGTGAAAATAATATTAAACATTTTTCAGAGGCTTTGTCTAAAATTAACTATATAGATTTGGTAAAATGCAGAAATCAATCTGTTATTAGATTTGATAAATTAATGATGGCAAAATCTTATGTAAATAAATATATTGAAATTTTAAACGGAAACGGTTGGTGTTAAATGCAAATTAAAAATCAAACTTTTAAAAATAAAGAATTTAAAGTAATCAAAGGTACTACTCATCCAGAATATTCTTTTTATAGAGTAGTTATGCTCCACATTGGCCTTCTCAAACAATAACTAAAGTATATGATATGATAACATTAGATAATGTTGTTGATACATATAAAATTAATAAAATTAATTGGATTAAAATCGATGTTGAAGGCGCGGAAGAAAAAGCAATTATAGGCGGATTAAAATCTATTAGTAAATTTAAAACAAATATGATTATAGAATGTCATAACTTTTTAGATCCTCAAATTTCTAATAGAGTAAAACAATTAATTACATCATCTTTTGATTGTAATTTTGAAGAAATAGAAAGACATCCTTGCACGATGTTATATATTACACCAAAGGGTATTTGATGAAAATAGCGCTTGTTTTAGGTCCATATAGTATCGGTTCTCGTCCATTAGATTTTTGGTACAGTAATATTTTGGTTAGTTCAAGAGGATTAACTGGAACTGAATTGTGTCTTGTTAAAATGGCAGAAGAATTTGCAAAAAAACAACACGAAGTTCATTTATTTACGGTTCACGCTCAACCTCATAATAAGCCGGAAATGTGGGCCGGGGCAAAATTATATAATTTTGATGAACTTGTAAATGTTGTCGATGATACATTTGATTGTGTTATTTCATTAAATGAACCGGAGGTTTTTAGTTTTTTATCTAACTCTACTACCAAACCATTACGAATTGTTTGGCAGATGTTAAATGACTTTAGTTATTGCGGACCTAACTATGATGACTTTGTTGATTTATATTTAGGTGTTTGTCATCAACATATGGAGATTTTAAAAGCAAGGTCAATTAGACCAGATAAATGGGATATGGTGCCATTAGGATGCTCTCCAGAGGTATATGAAGATCGTAGAGTTCCGGGAAGAGTTATTTGGTGCTCAAGTGCAGATCGTGGGTTGCATTGGTTATTATCTCAATGGCCAAAAATTAGAAAAGAAGTTCCTTATGCTTCCTTAAAGATTTTTTATCATTTTAATTATGGAGCAATTCCTAATATCGAACCTCACGATAAAAATAATCATTTTCATATAGTTGAAATGGGTCAAAGAGTAAGATATATTAAGAATGCAATAGAAAAATTAAAAGATTTTGGAGTAGAACATATAGGCTCTGTTAGTAGGCAACAAATAAACGAGGAATTTAGTCAAGCCAGTGTATTTGGTTATACTTGTGATACAGTATCATTTTCTGAAGGTTTTTCCGTATCAACTCTTGAAGCACATGCAAGTTATACAGTTCCAGTAATTACAGATAAAGATTGTTTAGGAAGTATATATAAGGATTCCGGATGTATTGTAATCCCATCTCCAATCAAAGACCATTTACCAGAATATACTAATTCAATAATAAAATCTCTAACAGATAAAGCATATGCAGATGATGTTATAGATCGTTGTAGAAAATTTGCGTTGGAGCACAGCTGGGAAAAATCAGTTTCTAAATTAGAGCAAAAAATTATAGAATATAAAGGTAAGAAAAATGGATAATAAAAAATATGTAGAGTTAGTTAATAATGCAGAATATCCAGAAAATGTTGAAGTTCCGTTAGATAAACCTTTTATTGATGATCGTGGAACAATACAAAATTTATGGCTCGGACCATCTGGTAGTATTACTTTAATTACAAGTAAAGCCGGATCCGTTAGAGCAAATCATTATCATAAACAAGATTGGCACGCTTGTTATATTGTTTCTGGCTCTTTAAAATATTATGAAAGAAGTTTAGATGGTAAAGATGTTAAGGAGCCTAAAATTTTTACTGCTGGACAAATGGTGTTTTCTAAACCAGATGTTGTTCATAAATTAGAATTTTTAGAAGATACTACATTTATTACTATTAATGGAATTGAAAAAAATCACGAAAATTATGAGAATTCAGTAGTGAGAGTAAATTTTTAATGACTGATTATAAAATTATAAATAAATGTTTATTATGCGGTGGAAGTATAAAAGAAATTTTACATTTAGCTAATTCTCCACTTGCCAATGAATTTATTTATAATAAAGATAAGCAAGATTTATTTCCATTAAATTTAATGCAATGTCAATCTTGTAATCATATACAATTAGATTGTATAGTAAGTAAAGAAAGATTATATAGAAATTACTTTTATGTAAGTAGCACAAGCAAAGTTAATGTAGAACATTTTAAAACATATGCAGATTTAATAATAAATGAATTTAATTTAACATCTAAAGATATTATTTGCGATATTGCTTCAAACGATGGATGTTTTCTTAAGAACTTTTTAAATCAAAATATTAAGGTTATAGGGGTAGATCCGGCACAAAATATTGCTAAACAAGCAAATGATGATGGCGTATTTACTATACCAGAATTCTTTAATAAAGATTTAGCCAAAAATATATCTGATAATTATGGAAAAGCTAAAGTCATAACTTGTAATAATTGCTTTGCACATAATGAGGATTTAGATACTATTGTTGAAGGAGTTTTAGAATTATTATCTGATGATGGAGTATTTATAATTGAAAATTCTTATCTATTAGATATTTTAGATAAAGGATTGTTGGATTTGGTGTATCACGAACATATGCATCATTTTCATATAGATCCTTTGGTTAAATATTTTAAGAAATTTAAATTAGATATTTTTGATGTAGAAAGATTACCAAATCACGGCGGTTCCTTTAGGGCATATATGTGTAAAGCTGGAACAAGGGAAATTAAGCAGTCAGTATATGATATTTTAAATTTAGAAAAAAATATAAATACCAAAATAGATCAATTTTGTGATAATGTTCTCTTCTTAAGAGATAAAATTTCCAGTAGATTACAGCAAATATATAATTCCGGAAAATCAATTGCGATTTACGGATTACCTGCAAAATTTACAACTCTTGCTTATACATTTAATATAGATGAAAATATTATTAAATATGGAATTGAAGATGCATTATTAAAACAATCTAATGATAAACAAAATGTATATTCGCCAGGAAAACATATTCAAATATTTTCTCCAGATAAAATAAATACAGATCCGGTAGATTATATTTTTATTGGAGCTTGGAATTTTTCTGACTCAATTATTAAAAATAATTCTAATTTTAAAGGCACTTGGATTATTCCGCTTCCAGAATATAAGGAAATATAATGTTTCAATTTAGACATGTTAATAGATTAAAATATCCACAAAAACATATTTTAATATGTGAAGATGATTTAACTAATCAATCAGGTATTTTAAATCATTTTTTACAAGTATTTGAGCCCCAAGGAATAGTTCAATTTAGTGTTGTTCCAGGCGCACTTGCCGCATCTGCACTTATTACATATTGTAAAATTGATCTAATTATTTTAGATCACGATATGCCAGAAGGTAATGGTTCTGATTTAATTATGTGGATTCAGGCCAATAATAGAAAAATTCCGATTATTACATTTTCAGATGTAGAGCAAAATAATGTTAATATGATGATTCAGGGAGCAAATTATCATTTTGATAAATCTGCAGTTTTAGAAGGTAAGGCTGATGATTTAATTAAAAAAATTCTAAAATTAGAGGAAGTATGAAGACAATATTGATAACAGGTTCTGCCGGTTTTATTTTTTCAAATTTTATGCGTAAAGTGATGCGCGAAAAATTAAATTATAGATTTGTTAGTGTTGATAAGGTTCTTGCTTCATATAATCGTTATAATATAAAAGAAAATCAAGATCATAGTTTTTATATGGGCGATATTGCTGATGAACAATTTATGGAAAATGTTTTCGCTGTTGAACGTCCGGATATTATTATTCACGGAGCTGCAGAAAGTTTCGTAGATGATAGTATTAGAAGTGCGGGCCCATTTATACATTCAAATGTTGTTGGAACTCAAGTTATGGTCGATATGGCTGTAAAATATGGAGTAGAAAAATTCGTTTATGTTTCAACTGATGAAGTATATGGTCAGCTTGGTTTAGGTGATAAATCTTGGACTGAAGAAGCCGTAGTTAAACCAAGAAATCCGTATAGTGCTTCAAAAGCAGCCGGTGAATTAATTGTACATGCTGCAAGCCAAACTCACGGGCTTAAATATAACATTACCAGATGCTGCAATAACTTTGGTCCGCGTCAGCCTCCAAGAAATTTAATACCTAAAGTAATTACTTGTATATTAAATGATCAAAAAATTCCAATTCACGGAAATGGAACTCAAATAAGAGAATGGATTTATGTTGAAGATCATTGTTCTGCTATTATGAAAGTAGTGGAAAAAGGTAATGTAAATGAAGTATATAATATAGGCTCAGGTATAGAATTTACAAATTTGGAAATCGTAGAGAAAATTTCTAAAATACTTGAAGTAAAAAAAGATTTAGTATCTTTTGTAAAAGACAGGCCAGGACATGATTTTAGATATTCCGTTGATTGTTTAAAAATAAAATCATTAGGTTGGCAACCCACATTTAGTTTTGATAAAGGATTAAAAGAATGTGTTAATTGGTATCAAAATAATTCTTGGTTTTATAATGTAAAATGAAGACTTTAGGATTAATCGGTGCTGGCAAATGGGGAAGGAATTATATAAATACAATTGCTAATTTTGAAAATTGTAAATTATTAGTTGCTGGCAAAGAAGATTGGAAAGATTTAATTAATAAAAAATGTGATGGTATAATAATTTCCACTCCTCCAGAAAGTCATATTGAAATTGCAATAGAGGCTTTAGAGAAAAATATACCAGTAATTATTGAAAAACCTATATCTTTAAATTATGAAGATATAGAGTTATTAAATAAATATAAATCACCAATAATTGTAAATCATATACATTTATTTTCAGATTATTATCAGTTTATAAAAAATAATTGCGATCACAACGCAATAACAGCATTATATTCTTGCGGATATAATAATGGTCCTATAAGAAATTACTCTTCATTATACGATTATGGTCCACACGATATTGCTTTGACATTAGATATAATGAGAGGTAGACCACAGAAGTTCACTGCTCAAAAACAACAAGTAAGTTTAAATGAAGAAATTGCTGAAAATTTCAATGTTTCTTTATTTTTTAATATTGAAAAAGATAATATTAAAGGAGAGCTTAAAGCAGATCTTGGATTTGGAAATGGATTTCCTACTAAAATGAGAAAATTTATTGTATCTTCTCATAAAGATACATTTATTTATGATGATTTATCTGAAAATAAATTATTATTTAATGGATTACCCGTTATAGATAAATATGAGCAAACTCCATTATTTAATGTTATTAAAGTTTTCCTTGATGCAATAGATGGAAAAGAAGATTATCGTATAGGATTAGATTTAACAAATGATGTTATGTTTATTATACATGAAATAGAGCAAAGACTAAAAGAATAAAATGAGAGCATTAGTATTATCAGCAGGCGGATCAAGAGGAGCTTTTAGTGTTGGAAATTTAAAGCATCTTCTTTATGATTTACAGATACATTATGATTGTATTTGTGGAGTTTCGGTAGGCGCCATTAATGCTGCTTTTTTAGGAATGTTTAAACAAGGATTTGAACAGGAAGCATCTGATACTCTTGAAAAATGGTGGTTGAGATTAGATACAAAAAAGATTTATAAAAATTGGAAATATTTTGGAATGTTGGCCGCTTTATGGAAACCTTCTGTGTATGATAGCACTCCATTACATCAATTATTAAAATCAAATTTAGATTTAGGTAAAATTCAACAAAGTGGTAAAAAAATTTGTGTCGGCACGGTTAATTTAAATTCTGGCAAATATATGGTGTTCGATCAAACATCATCTAATTTTGTTGATGCAGTCATAGCATCCGCCTCATTTCCAGGAATGTTATCACCCATATATTTTGATGGGTCTTGGTGGTCAGACGGTGGTAGCAAAACATTATCTCCAATTGCTACCGCTATAGAAAATGGTGCAACTCATATAGATATACTTTTTACTTCTCCGGAAGAAAGAAATCATTCTGTTATAGAGATGACAAATGTTTTTAATATTTTACACCGATCTTTTGATGTTTCAACTGATAAAATACTTTCTAATGATTTAGAAAAGTTAATAATGTATAATAAATTAGCCGCAGCTGGATTAACTGATAAAAAAGTAATTACATATAACATAATTAGACCAGATACTAATCTTATTTCTAATTCTTTAGATTTTGATCCAGTTAAAATAAGAGATATGATAGATTTGGGATATAATAAGGCAAAATTAGTAATGTCTAATATATAATATTTAGGAATATTATTTAGGAGATTATTATGGCTAAAACCCAAGGTCAAGATTTTAATTTTTTTCAAAAAACAACTGTAAGTAGCACCCAATTTGGTACAAATCCGGATATGATTATTACTTTTAAAACTTCTGGAGCAGTTTTTCATATTGAAGGCACAGGAGTTGTAGAGTATTCTTTCAATGGAACAACCGTCCACGGAGAATTAAATTATGGTACCAATAGAGCTACTTTAAATTTTGTAAATAGAAATATATGTTTAATATGGTTTAGAGTAAAATCTGGAACTAATCCTGTTGTTTCTGTTGAAGCTTGGGCACAACAATAATTTGCTTGATATATAAAGAATTATGAAAAGAGTTAATGGTAAGAAACTTTTAAATGAGCAAGAAACTCGTAAAAAATTATTAGAGAGCGGTCGAGCTTGGGGTTTTGAGGGTGATTTGCTTAAAATATTCGATAAGTATGATAAATTATTAAAAAATTGTACTAATCAACAAGAACGAGAAGCTATTGCGGCAATGGGGGCTCAAGAAATTAATAGATTACTTGGAGCTGCAGATGCAATAGAGGTAAATGGTAAGATTATTAAATAAGGAAGAAAAGAATGTTTAAAGGTAAAGTTTGTTGGTTTAATAATAAAAAAGGTTATGGTTTTATTTCTTGGGAACAAGAAGGCAAGCAACAAAAAGATATATTTTTGCATTATTCAGATATTTTAGTTGATGGTTTTAAAACTGTACCAAAAGATGCGGAAGTTGAATTTGAGGTCGGCCAAAATATAAAAGGCGATCCTAAAGCCATTAATGTAAAAATTATTAAATAATATTTTATTAATAAAAGGATATTATTTTAGGTAAATAATATCCTATGTAAAAATTCCAACTTATGATGTAAGAGATTTCGGTGCAAAAGGCGACGGAATTAATGATGATGGATATGCTATTCAAGCGGCAATTGATGCCGTAGTAAATCCACACTCAAATGATCCTTTAAATGATGGGGCGATTGTATTTTTACCTCCCGGAAATTATCGAATAACAAGACCAATTGTTATATCAAAAAGTATTACATTTAGGGGAGCCGGCTTCGCAAACGGCAATACCACTATTACTGCTGACACTGCAACTGGTAATTTTAATTTAACTACAGCGACCGGCATTCCCACAGTTGGTGGAGAAACTGTATATTGCGCTATAGCCGTAACAGGATATTGGATCGGACAAGCAATGAGCCCTGCAAGAGGTAAAGCTGATTGGTGTGTGGTTGAAGGATTTTTTCTTAAAAACAGCCAATCAAACGGAGGTCCTACTTTTCCCGGCGGACCTGCAAATATGGATGGAATCAGGGTTATGTCTCACGGCTCCATTTTTAGAGAAATACATGTATTAGGTTTTCCAAGAGATGGTATCATCTTATATGCAAGTTATCCTCCAACATTTACTCCACAGGTAAATGGAAATAATACTCAATTTAGAGATCTTGTTTTAAGTAATAATGGCAGAAATGGTATTACTTTAATAGGAGATGACTCTAATGTATGCCTTGGAATAAATATAGACGCATCTGGTAATTGGGATACTGGCATTTATGATCATTCTTTTTTGGGATGTACATGGGTAGGATGTCATACTTCCGCTAATAGAAGATTAAATTATGATTGTGATCGAATATCTTCTCCTACATTTTCTTCATTTTTTGGATGTTATGCCGAACAGGATGCACCATCTATATTTAAAGGTAATATAGCAGTTGTTGGTGGTGATTTAGCTTATATTCATAATGATTCTTCGTTTTGGGGTTTTGCACCAGCAAGTGCAGGGCCATCTTCATTAAGTGTTAGAAATAGATATTCATCAGTAAGAGGTTATCCTGGACAAGGTGCAGGGTACGGAATTTTTATTGCACAAAATGATTATTATCAACCAAATAATGGATATTATTATAAAGCTTTAAGTTCAGGAAGAACTTATGGAACATATCATCCCGGTGGAGAATTACCTCCTGTATGGCCTACAGTAGTTGGTCAAACAGTATCAGAATATGAAGGATTAGTTTGGAGATGTGAAGGAACTTATACTCAACCAGTAGAGGTTTTTCATACGATAGGAGGTGGTACTTCTGAAGGATGGTCTCTTGGATGGCAAAAACCTTCTGGAGCAACACCTCCTTATTGGATGGCTAAAAAAAGCGCATATACAGGTGTAACAGAAAGATGGTTGGTAGGTTTAGCTGGAGGTGTTCAAACATTTGGCTATTGGTTAACCGGATATGAATCTGGTCCGGCACCAGGCCAAATTATGTTATCTGATGTTTGGCACGGTTCATATGGTGATGAGCGAAGAATAGCACAAGTAGTTCAAGATACTCCATTTACTGGTCGTGCCGGATACTTCAATTGGTATCGTCCAGGAGATTTAATATTAAATGGAGCTCAATCAGGATCTCCTTATCAAAGATCTGGTGGGCCAGGATGGACTGTTAAAATCGCTTGTGGAAGAGCAGCATTAGCAACTACTTGGTCAGCAAATACTCACTATGCAATAGGTACATTAATAAAACCCACCGTAGCAAATGGTTATGTTTACAGATTAGCTGGATATGAAAGCGGAGCACCAGATAATTCTTTTAGCAGAATTAGTGGAGCTTCTGAACCATCTTGGGGAACATCTGTTGGATATAATACCGTAGATAATCATTTAACTTGGAGTTGTTTATTAGATTTAGATGTTCCGGCCAATCAGTGGGCACTAGAACCCTTACAATCTTCTGGTATTGTATCAGTAAATTGCACCGCTGGAGGAACTATTACATTAAATGATTATCAGATGAATAATGATAGAATTAAACTAACCGGCTCTCCAGTTGCATCTTTTATTGTTGTAGCGCAATTTGGAGTTAATGGTTGGACAAGAGTTTTTTGGAATAATACCGGATATCCTGCTACAATTAAAGCTTCTGTTGGCGATACAGGGGTAGTTGTTCCAGGAAGTAAAGCATATCAAATTATAAGTGATGGCACTAATGCTATAAGGATTGAATAATGTCGGCAAAAATTTTTAGAGTTAATAATAATCAGTTAATTGCAGCTACTACAAATTTAAGAAATAAAGAATTTAATTTATTATAATAAATCCGTCATCAGATACTTATTCTTATCCAAGTACTTCGTCAAATAATATAGATGTTTATTTTACTGGTGAAATTATACCTAAATCATCATTTAATCTTGGTGATGTATATGCTTGTGCCGTAGGTTCAAATAGTTCAGGAGTACCTGCGAAAGCTAACACGCCTATTCTTTCTGTACCTGGTATACCTCCTACATGAACAATTGTAGGATCTCTTTCCGTAGTATTAGCGCCATCACATCTTAAAGTAGCAGTTCCATCAACAACTGTTTGACCATTAATTACTGGTAAATTATGTTGAACATCAGCTGTTTTACCACCGGCTGTAACAGTATATATATACCCATTATAACCTATAATATCATTGGTGCTATATGTATGATTTCTCCATAATTCTTGTTTATTTAAAAAATCTGAAGAAAAAGTTTGAGGTCTAGATACCATATATCCACCTCTACCATAAGTTTCTCCAACAAAAATACTGTTTCTTGTTACATTTCCTATAGCCCCACCCCTAATAGCTATGCTTCCATAGAAATAACTTGGCGCATTTGCTTCTGAATAACATCCTATATAAACAGAAGTTGTTGGTGAGCCGTATCTATTTGCATAATATCCCCACTCCCCTGTTGCAGCATCGGCGTGGCAAGATATAAATGTATTTCCTAAAAAAGAAAAATCCCTATATTGAGCATTTCCATTATTTGTGCAATCACATTTTTCAATAATACAAGCATTACCGTCATACCCACCAACTCTAATACCATCTCCACCACAATTTGCAACTCTACAATCAGATACAACACAATTATTTGCATTAGCATTTACTGGACCTTCAACTCTGATTCCGTGTTGAGCCATAGAGTAAACATGACATTTATCTATTTTAATACCATGACCAAAAACGGCAATACCATCAATTAAATTTCCAGATCGATAAGATCCAGATTGCACTTGTACATCAGAAATTCTGGCCCAATCGACTTCAGCATTAGGTAATCCACAATAATCTCCTGTATATGCTCCAATAAATAATATAATAGATTTAATTGTCTCTGAATCTATAATTATACCATAATCACTAGCATTACTCATCGCTATTAATGTACTGCCTACGAATCCGCCAGAGCCTTCAATTATAACACCTTTATCAATCAACCATTGAGAAGATATTTTTGCCGTACCACTTGATAATTTAATTATATCACCAGAAGATACTTTTTGCATAACTGTATTTAACGCAAAACTATTTTGTTGAGCATATTGATCTAATCCATTTGCTATAAAACCAAAATCAATTACCTCAAATTCATTTTTTAATTTTGGATTTACTGTAATAACACCATAACCATCACAATATCCAATCCAATTAGGAGCAGAGACACAAGTGGCATCAGTTGCTCTTAGAAAATTCAAAACGCAAGAGGGCGGAGCGGTTGATTATTTTGAATTGGGGATGGAGAGTTGTTAGGCCAGGAGGTATTCCTTGGGCTTGGGGGAAGACCTACAACTTGGACGGCATCTATTTCATATTTAACAGGAAGTGTCATTATTCCTACTACTCCAAATGGTTATATTTATAGATCTAAACAAGAAATAACCACCGGATTAATTGAACCCACTTGGCCTACTGTGGTAGGAAACACAGTTTCAGATAATGGTGGATTATGGGAGTGTTGGGATACAGCCTTAATTTCTTAGAACCATTGCCTGCTATGGGGTAAAGTCAATCTGATTCTACAGCTGTTGACTTAAATAGTTTAAAATCTGATTTTAATAATTTATTAGCTAAGTTAATGGCAGCCAAAATTATAGCCACTTAATATTTAAATAATTAATGTTTAATAATATCTATAACTTGTTTTATTATAGTTAGGATAGTTCCACCACCGATAGTTCCAAGTACAATAAGTAATCTAAAAAAATTCTTATCTAAATCTTGTAATTGTTTTTGTGTATCTGTTTTAATACCAGATACACTTTTATCTAATTTATCTAAAGTTTCAACAGTAGTTTTTTTAAATTCCTCTAATTCTTTTAATATTTTTTCTTCATTTTCTTGTATTTTTTTATTATTTAACTCTATTTTATCTTCTATCTTGTCATTAATATGATTTAAATCACTTAAATTTAAAGTAATATTTTCTACTTTTTCTTTAAATTCATTGATATTATGCAACACTTCTTCATTTTGTTTTTCGACCTCAATATAGATCTCTATTGCTTTTTTATTAATATCTAAAATATATTGCAATTCGGAAGATGTTATTCCGGTATCTTTTTTGTCGGTCATCTTAAACCTTTATTTTACTGCTTTTATTTTTTTACTTTTTATTTTTTTAATTGTTTCTTCTATTTTTTTATCTAACTCATCATATTCTTGAAGTAAATCTTTTTCTTCAACATTTTTAACGGTTTTTACTTGTTGTTTCATTTCTTGTTCCTATCAAATTCGGCAAAATCTGCGTTTTCTTCTGCATAAACTTCATCTGGCAAATCTAATTCTTCAAACACTTCTTTATCGACTTTAACGGCATTTTTTTGATATAATGAGCCGGTTAAAGGTTTATCACTTACTGGTAAATTTTTTATTTTTTTCTTTTCTGGAGGTAATAGTCTAATGATTAATTTATTTGGTCTTTTTGAGATTGAGCCGGTTTGGATAGATTGGATAACTAATTGTTTATTTAAAAAAGGATATTTTTTAAAATTAAATAAATCAACGGTTGTGTATTTTTGAATAGTAATACCTAAATCAGATAAACTAACATCTGTATTAGATATATTACTTACCCACAACTCTTCTTTTGATTTTTTACCATACATTACAATATAATATGCTTTTATTAATATTTTAACATTAATTTAGAGAAAAATGATTACTTTATCTTATAGTCCTGGACAAACTGTTTTATTTTATTTACAAGTAGTAGATGCTAATGGAGTTGCATCTGATGGATATACTGTTCCTGTAGTTGATAAAGTAATACTACCTAATTTATCATTATCTTTGGCTTATCCAATATCAATGACCAAATACGATACTGGATTATATTATCATTCATTTATTTTACCCTCAGGATCATCTGCGGTTGGAACTTATTTAATTAGCGTTTCTTATATTGAACCTTCTGGAACTTATACTAAAACTGAAACATACCAAATTGTTGTTTCCGCTCCATTTGGTCAGTATAGCGTTAGTCCAGGATAAATGTATTTTAATTTACTAAAATCATCTTATTTGTATTATAATCTTGCAAAATTTGCTGCACCATTAAATTGCTCCTGAGGTTTGGGAAACATTTAAAAAATTATATGAAAATATAATGAATTATCAAGCAAATATCCAAGTCATATGGGATATTATGATAAACCTTACGGACATAATGTTGCTGAAGGTAAAGCTTTTGCCAAACTTCGTCGTGCAATTGAAGCAGAAAAATTAGATATTAATAAAGTTATACCCATACTTATTTCAGAGCATTTAAAAACTAAATTTAAACAAGCCACCGCATCTGAAACTCAACCATATAGAGTTATTTATAAAGCAAGAGGCGCCAGACAAATAACATCAAAAGTTTTTCCAAATTTAGCAAAAGCAACAGATTTCTTAACTGACGAAAGCATTAAAGAATTGATTTTGATTCAACCAGCTTCAGAACCACCACCTAAAATCAATAAAGAAAATAAATTTACGCAAAGATTAGAAGGTGATGTGCCAGATCATATAAAGAAAATATATTACAGCAAGCCTAAAACACAATAATATTATATTATTATTGCCGCATTTATATAACAAGGACTAACTAAATGACAGTAAAAATGCGCGGAGAATTTATTGGGCCAAAAGATACAGTATCTTTAAGAGCTACTTTTAAAGATGGTTTTGGTCAAGCAAAAGATCTTGATGCTTTTCCTCAGGTTAGCATTAGGCAACCAAGCGGATTATTAGTTGCTGGTCCTACAAGTTCGGGTGTATCTCAAATTAGCACTGGTACATATGAGTATTTGTTCCCAATAGGTTTTGAGGGTCCATTTGGAGTATGGAATGATACTTGGATTGGACATATGGACGGTTTTCGTATAGAAGCCAGTTTTAATTTTGTTGTACATTTTACCCAAACTCCAGCTTTAAATACTGACGGTTATATTCATTTAGGAGATGATCCTGGATTTAATTATTCTCAAAATGCTATTGCTAATATTAATAAATTGATGAAAACTTTGCGAGCAAGATTAAATAGCAGCGGTAAATCAAAAAGCAAAGATAATTACGGCAATATTATTTATGTTGATTGTGATATCTTTAGTGTAGATATGCTAACCACATTTCTTGCTGATTCTTTAAGTGCTTTTAACGAAATTCCATTTTTTACATTTTTTAGTTTTGAAGATACTCCTATTATTGATCAGTTTCATAATGTTTTAGTAGAAGGCGCAACATTAATGGCATTAGCATCTAAGGCACTAATTGAAAGAGGTCGTGAGTTTCAAATTACAGATAATGGAGTTAATTTTACCCCACCGTCTATTGCAGAAATGTTAAATACCCAATATAGCACTTTATTAAATAATTATTTTGAGAAATTGAAGTTTATTAAGAACAATATGCGCCCAGCTCCATTTGGCGTTGGAACTTTGAGACCACTAAATGCATCTCCAAGTTTGATGCGCCTGCGGTTTCTTAGAGAACGACAAATTTTATAAATATATCATATTAATTATTGATATAATAGAATATGGTGGCAATAGAGTTCTTTCTAATATAGTTAATTTCTTATATAAAGATACTACAATTTATTTTGAAAGAAAATATTTATAATTAAATATCTAATTAAATAGCATATATATGTGAATTTATTTTATAATATAGATAATTATTTTAAATTTTGTGATGCTGATATTAAGCACGAGATGGCTAAAAGAATAATGTATAGCATTATTCCAAGTTTAGCAATACCTACAGAAATATATCATACTTCAGGAATTGTTGATTATAAAGCATTAAAAGCCGCTACCGAGGGACTTGACGATTTGGTCAGGTATGGGGTTAGAGCGGTTTTAAATGAATTAAGACACGCCAGAGAACGACTTGAATATACATTAAAACCTATCAATGTATTTGAAAAAGATCATACCGGTTCTTTTGGACCAGGCAAATTTAATAAAATTAAAAGATTAATGGATGCAAAAGAACTTATTGATCCAATTGATGTTTATAAAGAAGTAGAAGATATTTTAACTGAAAGCGGAGATATTCATAGCTTTAAAGATTGGACTACTAAAATTAGAAATGATAAAAGATATTATTCTGAATCTGAAAAAGATTTTGAATTAGCTAAAATCAGATTAAAAAAAGATATGCTTTCAAGTATTAATTATTGTTATAAATATATAGATGAATTAAAAAAAGCCTTAAATAGTTCTGAACCTTTTGATACGCTTGATTTACAATTTAAATTTCATCCCATAAAGGTTTCAGATGTTTTAGATGCATTTATACATTACATATATGAGATGTTAGATAACGCTAAACATTCAAAACAATTAAATAAAATACGACAATTTTATTCATTAATTAAAAACAATATTGATTATTTTAAAGAAGAAAACGAATTATTAAATCGAGAATATTTTGATATTGATACTGATAATAAAGAACAACGAGATAAAATATTTAAAAAATATATACTTTTTATAAATAAAATAATAATGTTTTATCAATCAATAGGATAATATGCTTAAAATATCTGGATTATTTGAACCACCGCAAGAAATGTTAGATATTTTGAATAGAAAAGTATCTGAATATTATGCAGGAGTAGTGTTATTTTTACATCAAAGAAATAGGCGTCGCAGAGCAGAAAAAGGCGAAGATTTAAGCCATAGTGATAGAATAATAGAAGAATGTTTAAAATATACCAGTATTCCAAGAGATCCTAAAGGCGAAACATTAGTGTTTAGATTGCCGCTTCTATTATCTAATTGGAAATATTTAACTCCAGAAAAAAAGAAACTATTATACCAGTGGTTTAAAGAAGAATTAATCGAAGATAGTATTGAGGTAAGAATTAATGCTTTATCAGCAGATCCTTCTGTTTTTGGAATGTATAATTTTGAAACCAATATAATGGAAGTAGCGATACATAAATATGATGTTGCGTATTTAAACCAATTTAAATATGGATTACATATAAATCAAACTACAGCAAAACACGAATTAATTCACGCATTACAATTTATATTAACTAAATTAACAAGATTAGATAGAAAAAAAAATATTGCCGGATTGCCTCCTAAAAATGTTAGAAAAAAAGATATTGATTTATACGGAAGAAAAGATAAAACTAAATCAATGCCAGATACTCATCATATGTTAAGAGATATAGAGTTTTATACCAATTTAACAGATGAAGTTAATGATTATTTATTTTTTGCTAATTATGAAAGAACCCCTAAAATGAAAGAACAATTAGCTAAATTATGGATAGGTTCTGAAAATATGTATAATAAGTTAAAACAACATTTATTAGATACCGCAAAACAAGAACCAGCTCAGGTAGTATATTCAATAAGACCATTTTTTATGAAATTAAAAAATCACGATCCAGAAAGATATCAAAAAGCAGTTAAAGTTTTCTGGAATGAAATAAATAAAAAGATAAATTTTTAATTTAAGCATTTAATAATATCGCATTTATATGTAGAAGTGTGCGATGAAATTATCTTTAGAAACTGTTAAAAAATTGCCGCCAAAGGTTTTATTATCTTTAATTAATAGAGCCAAGGAATATCTTAAAAAACAAGATAGTTATAAAGATTTTTGTAAAGAAAATAATTTAGAAGAAGATTTTATTGATTTAGTTCCGGTAAAGTTTGGTGATTTGCCGGTTTCCGCAAGAACCGAAAAAGGAGTAATTACCTTAAATTATAAATTATTAATTGATGGTGATTTTTTTAAAGATATACATTATTTACAGCACGAATTAATTCATCATCATCAGCAGCTTTATTCTGATAAACCAACGCAAAGTGCAGATGATGGTAATTATCTGGATAATCCATATGAAGAAGAAGCATTTAAACATCAAATAGAATATATTGATGAGCAATTTGGCGAAAATGAGGCTCAAAAATATGTTGATCATTTATTAGATCATCACAAATTTAATGGTAAAGAGCGAAAAGACAAAGAACAAGTTTTAATGGAAAGATTAGATGATTAAAAAAGTATCACAGCACACCAAATTAGATGAGAAATTAACTCCTTATAATAATAGTCAGCAAGGTTTATTATTTGTAGATAAAGTAGATTATGACACTAACCAAACTGTTAGTAAAATACCAAGTTCTTATGAAAAATATGAAAAGCTTCCAAAAAAACCTGAAGAGTTAAATTTAAATTTTCCAGACATTGAGAAAGAACACATAAAATTAAATAAAATACCAGAAGAAAGAAAACAAAAATTACAAGAAGAAATTGAGCATCAAAAAAATATAAGAAATAGTCAAAATTATTATAGTTATTATAATTATAGTACTTATAATCAAAAAAAAAATTGAGAAATATAAAAACATACTTAAAATAGATGAAAATTTGTCAGATGATCTGAAAGATCAAATAATAAATAAATATAAAGAGCTTCAAGAAATTGGTAAAGTGTTCTATCAAAAATATAAAGAAGCAAACGAATTAGCATCAACGGACATTAATTTTAATTACGATAATTTAACATATGAACAGTTATTTAAAAATATTGCTGAATTAATTGTTAAGTCAGTTTCTAAAAAAATAGGATACTTTTTTGGAACTAAAGCATATACTTATGGATTTGATTTAAAATTATCTTTATTTAATATTAATGCTTTAAATTTTGATGAAAAAATAAACAAAATTACTAATTTAATTTCTCAATTCAATAATATAATTGAAGATTATGATAAACGCAAAAAATTATTACCATATTTAGAAAAATTTATTAAAAAATCAATGGATGAATTTTTATCTGATGAAGAAAATCAAAAATTTTTAAAATTTATGGATGAAAATGCCGCTGATCAAAAACGCGAATTAGTATATGAAATAATAAATAAAATTCAAAATGTAGAAAATGGATATGTCAGGGGCGGGTTAGGTTTCGATGTATCTGAAATTGAAAAAATTAAAACATATAAGGAGATTTATGAGAAAGCGGGGCTTGCCGCCACTTTTAAAGTCAAGCACCATATTCTCGACAAACTTGAAACTAATCTTAGGAAAGAAGCAGATGATATATTAGATGAAAAAATATCTAATAGGTTAAAATTAATTAGATTAGATTTAGAAAAATTTAAAGATACCGAACAATTAAGTAAAAAAATATTAGCCATACCTAAATATAAAAAAAGTAAAGATTTAGATCAATTTCATTTTGAAGATGATGAAAAATACCTTCTACAATTAGATCAGGAAATAAATTCTATTATTGCCTCTTTAGATCCTATATATAAAAAATTTGCTGGGATAGATTTAAAATCATATTTAATTACAATTAAAAGAATGTTTCAGCAGGAATATCCAGACAGAAACTTTCAAGAAAATCCCGCCAACCCAGAAAATAATACCGCTATTGTTTTTTATTATAAATACATATTGCTTTTATTAAAAAACTTATTTTATAATTTAGCTTATCCAACCACAAAAATAAGATTACCTTATTATTTACAATTAGATGATTATAACAAAATAACAACCCAATATCTTGACAATCTTGCTGCACAAAATGTGGCTATAATTTTTCGAGAATCTTTTCCTTCAGCAAATGATTATTCCAGAATTGAAGGATGTAGATATATGGAGCATCCTAAAAATAAAATTAATAAAATTTTCAATATTGTCTCAAGCGTGCCAAAATTAAATATAGAAAATATTTTAAAAATATCTCAAGAAAAATTATCTTTTATTCCAAAAGATTTATTATTATTTTTAATTAAAAATTTATATAAAAATTATGATTTAGACAAAATATCAATTATTACAAATCCAAGTTCTTTTCAAATTACTACTTTTAAAATAATAGTAAAATTATTAGAAAAATTTGGCAAATTAAATAATAATAGTTTTGTTAATTTATGTGAAGAGAATTTTGATATAATTTTCGATTCTGTTACAAAATTCAAGAAGATTTAGATTTTAGTAACAATGAAGATGATACTATCGATATTTACCTATCTGTTATCAGAAGTTTAGATACTCTTGCTAAAGATACTGGTTCTTTACAGAGTTTTATATCTGATATACATAATAAATTTGGAAATGTTGATAAAAATATTATTATAAAAATTATTAAAAGTAAAAATTTTATAAATAGAAAATCTTTAGATATAGTTGCAAAATTTTTAAATGCTTATCTTGGAATAATGAATAAAGGCGGCTCTAAAAAATTAATTAAAGATTTAGGTACATTATTAACAGAATTGAAAAGAAAAAAATATATAAGTCAAAATTTTAAAGAAAATTTATTATTAATTGAAAAAATAGGTAATGAAAATCGTATTTTATCTTTATAAGATCCTGATTTTAATAAGATTAAAGAAGCGGTGGCGACATTTGAAACCGACCTTGAAACATTAGAAAATGCTAATGTGATTAAAGAATTTTTGGCAGACTATAAACCAAAAAATAAACAACTATTTAAATTAGATCTTCAAATATTTGATAATTTAAGATTTAGAGTTTTAAAAGATAAAGATCCGAGAATGTTAAGAGTAGGTATAGAGACAAATTGTTGTCAAAGAATTGGCGGATACGGAGAAGTTGCAGCTCGGGATTCCTTTATTAATCCTTTAGCTGGAGTTCTTATCTTAGAATACAAAAATCCAGAAGGTCAATGGAAACTTTTATCTCAAAGTTATTTTTATTATGTTCCAGAAGATAATAGTTATATATTAGATAATGTTGAAGAAAATGCATTAAATGTTAGAAATAGTCGCGTAGATTTAGATAAGGCTTATGCATATCTTGCTCAAAATGCAAAAAATAAATTAAAAGTTAAATATTTCTTATCAGGTAAAGGTTATTCTAAAATAGATAAAGAAGGAAATAAATTTAAAACATATAAAATAGATGGTCAAGATCCAAGATATTTTGATAAAAGAGTTTTAACTCCTTCCAAAAGAAATTTTTATACAGATTTTAATGAAAAAAGCAGCATTGATTTATTATCCCCCAAATTTGATACAACTGCTCTTAAGGACGAGATAATACCTCAACAAACAGAGCAATTAAAACAATCATTTATTAGGCAATTAAGAAGAATAATATTAGGCGTATAATGAAAAAAAAAAAAAAAAAAAAAAAAAAAAAAAAAACTGTTTTCGATTATAGTACCGAAAAAACACAACATACCGGAGGTCCAGAGCAATTAGTACTACCGGCAGATTCGTTCGTCAATCCTTTGGCCGGAGTTCTTATTTTAGAATATAATGATAATAATCAATGGAAAATACTATCTCAAAGTTATTTTCATTATGTTCCAGAAGATCACAGTTTTATCTTAGATAATGTAGAATCAAATGAAACAAATGTTAATAAATATAATATTAATTTGGATGCTACTTATGCTTATTTAGCTCAAGAAATTAAAAATAAATATAATATAAAATACTTTTTGGCAGGAAAAGACTATTCTAAAATACAAGTAAATGAATTTAAATCATATACAATGGATGAAGACCCAAGATTTTTTGATGAAGATATTTTAGATGATGAAGTTAAAGATTTTATTCAGATTTCGATGAAGAAGATAGTATATATTTATTATCTCCTAAATTTGATACATCTAATTTAAAAGAAAAAATTCAAAAAAGCGCTGGATTTATTGTTTCATTGGTTAAGTTGGCCAGAAGAATAATATTAAATTCAATATAATAATATCGCATTTCTTTGAGGCTAAATGGTTTATTATTTAAACCCGGTAAATGCAGGATTAAAAAGAGTTCAGTCTTTAGGAGATGGATATTCTATAAAATTAGAGTGGTATAGTGCTTATCCATCAAATCGCAGCAACTCCATAGCGTATCACATTTATGTAGATACAGAACCTTTTGTTTTTGAAACTGACTATTTTAATAAAACACCTTCTTTTATTTCTATAGGTACAGCAACAACTGCTACCATATTAGATTTAACCCCAGGATATTTATATCATTTTGCAGTTAGAGCTGTTGAATATAATTCTACTTTTTTTGATTTACAAAATTTACCACAAACTTTTAATGGTTTAAGATTTTATCCAGAAAGTTTATTGGCGGCTAATATTTTAGAAAATGATTTAATTGTACCTTTAATTGATGCAGATTTATTTCCGATATCTGGGGGAACAGTTAAAATTGGTGGCGAATTAATCAATTATTCTTATGTATCTGGAAATAATTTAGTATTAATAAGCTCTGCTCAAAGAGGTTATTCTGATACAACTGTAGCTATCCATAACATTGACGGTTATGATGGTTATACTTATTGGGATCCTAAAGTTGTTTTTTGGCCAGTTTTCGATGAAGATCAAAACACAGTAGTATATGAATCACAAAATAGATTTGATTCTGGAAATTATTCATTTACTATTGCGGATGGATATCATCAAAAAACAAAAGATTTATTAAATACCGATTTGTCAGCCAGTGATACCTCTAATGCAGATTTTCCCTCCTACGATTATAGTGGATGGCACAGAACAGATCCGGTTGCTTTATTAAACGGAGAATGCGTAGGTAGTTATATTGGAGGAGAATATTATTGTGCCGATGGTTATGATGGAGTCGGTAGAATTTTGAGAGGAATGAATTTACAAGACATTAATACTCAACGCCAAGAGCAATTATTAGATTTAACTGGTGAGCCCGTAGTATTGATTAAAAGAGTTTGGACCGGTATAACTTGTGATTGCTACATTCCTGGACGAGAATATCCAGAAAATAGATGTATTAAATGTTATGGAACAGGTATGGTTGTAGGATATCAGCAATATTTTAATCCAAGAAGATCTGACAGTCGTATAATGATGAGATTTGAGCCGGCTGAAGATCAAGTTAAAACAACCGAAAATGGTATGGAAAGTGAATTTAATGCACGATCTTGGACGCTCGTTATCCCGGCTATTAAAAGTAGAGATATTATTGTTAGATTTGATGAAATTGATAACGATGAATTTAGATATGAAGTTATTTCGGTCAATAGAAATAAACTTTTAAACAGTTATTCTGGTTCGCAAAAACTTACTTTACAAAGAATTCGTAAAACAGATCCTGCTTATCAAATTAAAGTATTTAGAAATACAGCAATGTTTCCAAATACCATTACGACTGGTTCAGGCTCAGCAATTCCTGGCATTCCTCCTCACACACATACTATAGTTGTAAATGAAAAAAATCCTATTACTTTTGCCCAAATAACAAGTCAAGATCAAGGACATTCGCATGTGGTTAGTCGAGATCCTATATCTGGTATTTTAAGGGTAGAGCCAGAATTAGGTCATACACACGCTTTGATTATATAATATTATAATTATTTCTTCTATCTACTGTTATAGTAGATTTCGAATTCAACTTAGGAGAAATAATGTTAAGAAAATCATTTTATATTTCAGCTCTTCCATTCATTTTTGCATTTGGTTTAATTGGTGCTTGTGCAGGACCAGTTGTTTCTGATTCAGAAAATACTATAGATGCACATAAAATTAGAAGAAGGAAAGATGCTGGAACTGTTTTAGATTCTTCTGTTATTTACGATTCATCTTTAGATGTAATGTCGGACACAAGTGATAGTTCTTTATCAGACGCCTCAACAGATGTTTTAATAGATAGTTCGTCAGATGTTTTACCAATTGATTCTGGTACCTCCAATTACTGGATTACTGGATATTATGCTGGTTATCAAACTTGGATTTATCCAGTTAATGCTATAGATTGGTCATCTTTAACTCATTTAGCTGTCGCATTTTATTTACCAAAAAATGATGGAACTTTAGATGAATCATTATTTATTGATAATGTAAATGGACCGGCTTTAGCAAATTCAATCACCCAGGCTGCTCATTCAAATAATAAAAAAGCATTGGCATCTATTGGTGGTGCTGGAACAAGAGCGGGATTTGTTTATGCTATGACAAATAATAAAGTTAAATTCATTAGTAATATAAATAATCTTATTACTAAATATAATTACGATGGTATTGATTTAGATTGGGAACCGGCATATGATGTTGATGCCCCAATGTTATTAGAAATTGTTCAACAAATTAAACTCGCCCACCCTAATGCTATTATTACAGTACCAGTTAATTCTATTAATGTTAATTTGGGAGAGCAGGTTGCATCATATCCACCAATGATACCATATGTAGATCAATTTAATATTATGTCTTATGGTATGGCTGGTCCTTATGATGGTTGGAAAACCTGGCATTCAAGTGCCTTATATCATCAAAGTTTATCAACACCAATGTCAATAGATGGCTCTGTTAAATATTATTTAAATAAAGGATTACCGTCTAAAAAGATTGGAGTTGGTTCTGGATTTTATGGTTTATGTTATTCTCCTCCAGTAACTGCGCCGTTACAAGATTTAAACGGTTCTTGGATAGTGGCTGGCGATAATGATATGTCATATACAAATATTATGAATTTATATTATAATCAAAATGCTCTTAAATGGGATAATAACGCATATGTTCCTTATCTTTCGTTTAATACAGCGTTAGGTCCAAACGGATGCTCTTACATAAGTTATGAAGATCCACAATCTATTGCTCTTAAATCACAGTATATAAAACAAAATAATCTTGGCGGAGCAATGATTTGGACTATCAATCAAGGTTATTTATCCGGAGCGCAAGACAAAAATCCATTATTAACAGCATTTAAAAATAATTTACAATAATTATAATCTATGTGTCATTAACATAGCGGAATGAACCGATGCATTTGAAGCACTCGTTCTATTTCTTAATCTTAATTTAATTCTATCATTTTTCTTGATTTGAATTATATAAGATATAGATAAAATTCGAGATTGATTGGCTAACTAAGCTATTATTTCTGAGTTAGCCTGTTCCGCATCGTTAATTGCTACACATATTCCAAATATTGGATTTCCGCTACTTGCCTCTACTGCGGCTAAACCGGTAATCATTATTTCAATATCTTCTAAACCTATATACTGAAGCTCTCCGGTATTGGGTACATATTGAATGAATCTTTCTGTAACAGGAGATAATGCAAAGGTACCAGGAATATCTACCCAATTATTTTGTCCAAGGTTAGTCCATCCAACTGGAGTAATGGCCGTATATCTTAAGTCAGCAACTATTGCCCCGTCTACTATTCCATTGTTAGAATCGATGTGCCAATAAATATTTGATTTTTGAAAATTAATATAAGATCCTGGACCACTAAAAGTATTTGATTCCAAAAATCCACGAGATAAATTAGCGCCAGACCATAATATTGCTTTATGAGTACTGTTAGTTGTTATAAATAAACTATTAATAAAAATATTATTAATATTTAATGTATTTGAATTAATATCAAGCATAGTTCCATTATATTGAAAATTATTAAATAATGTTTCATTCAAATAAAAAGAATCGCAATATCCATCATATTTAATTCCAGTTAAACAATTATTTATATTTAATGAAGTCCAATATGAAATTGATAATCAGTTGCAAATATACATGTTTTACAATTTATTACGCTTATTTTACTTATTGTTGATATACCGGTAGAATTCCCATTTATATATAAGCCAATTCCGGAAGGATTATTTAGCTGCAAATTATTAAGAGTAAAAATTTCGTGGGTATTTACTAAAATTAACGGTTTATTGCTATTACCTATAAGTTTATCATAAGTAGAACTTCTTCCTATAAGAATGCTTCCATCATTAATTAATAATATGTATTTAAACCAATATCTACAGTTCCATAAAATATATAAATTTTATTACTTAATGTAATGTATCCATCAACTGGTGGTGGTAAATTATTTAAAGAAAATACAGATATTGTGCCGTCATATATACTATTACTTAAACCATAATTTGTAAAATCAGTAAGAGCATCTATATTAAATGTAGTTAAATCTATATCAGTTAATGTTATTTGTATTTTAGCACTACTTAATGCTTGTTTTAATTCTCCTTTTAATAATGAATGTTTAATGATTGCTTCTGATACTTCTGGAATAGCCATTAAATTATAAGAATTATTAGGCGCAATTGGCATACCGAATACAATTATTACCTTATTTGTAATATTTTGACAATAAACCTTGATTTATTATCAACAGGTAAATAATTATATCCGGATTGCATATTAAAATACCTATTTATAGATATAAATAAAAGTTATTATAATAATTGAAAAAAATATTTTTAATAATAATAATGCATAATATTAGCACGGAGATATTATGGTTAATTTCAAAAGAGGATCGGGAAGATTATCCACAGACAGGTTCGATTTTCAAAATCATATTGATGGATACGATTTTCGTCATAATGCAGATGGTATAGATGTATTACCTCCAATAAGTTTCCGTGCAACAGATTATAATAATTTATACGATCTTCTTTATGCAGTATCTGGTTTTGTATCTAATTTCACTGGCACATTTTTATCAGTAGGTGATGGATACGATACTTATAAAAATTATTTGATAGATCCAAATAATCCTTATGATGGATCCGTTCCAGCGTTCAATTTTTACTTAGATGATTTATTAAATAATACCTCTAATCCATTACACGATCGTATTAAAAATGGAGGAGTGATAGTTATTAAATCTGGAACTTATAAATTTATTGATACAGTTAATGTTCCGGCTGGCATAACTATAGTTGGCGAGGGATTTGGTACAAAAATAATTAACGCTATTTCTACACCTAAACCATTGTTCAAGATAAAGGCAAACGCTACCAGATTAGAAGATAATATTGATTCTATTAATGGTAGATTTATGTTTTCTAAAGAAACTAAATTTGTAGATTTAACTATAGCGGATAATTTTATTCAACCAAGATTTTTGGGAGATACCGCATATTTAACTCCTAAAAATACAGCAACTGCAACTCCAACTGCGTTAGTTTCCGTAGAAGAAGGATGTCATTTCTCCTGTGAATATGTTAAATTTATAGGTAAAACAACTTATTCCGGAAGTGTTTTAACAAATGTTTCTGCTTACGCAATTGCAACTGATTCAACTATACCATCTACTACTGGAACAATTATTAATGTTAAAAATTGCTTCATTGACGGGTTCGCTGTACCAGTAAGAACTACAACTTCTACCGGAGTATTAGATTATTTAAATTTTGAAAACAATTATGTGAGAGCTTATGGATATTTAAATTCAGATTTTGTTAATCCCGAAAATAATTGCGTATTAAGATTATCGGCCGCAAATATAAATGCTTCTAATAATTTCATTTTAGGCTATGATACTACAGTTGCCCTATTTGTATATATAGAAAGTGCTATTGCCGGATCTGTACCGCTTCAATCTTATAGTAGAATTTTAATTACTAACAATAATTTTACAGTTGATAGAGGAGACACATCAGTAAATAATACATTTTTATTTTTGGGATTTAACCCTTCTATTACAAATGTTTCTTCTAAATTAACATCATTATTATTTGGAAATAATTTTAGAAATGATAATGTTTTTTCTATAACTGCAAATTCTAACAGACCCAGATTTTTAGTAGATCAATATGGCGTTGGATTTTATGGAGCAGTAAGATACAACCCTCTTACTATTACTACAACACCATATACTGTCGATAGTGATATTTATCCTGATGTGTTGTTATTTGTAGATACTTCCAGTGCTAAAACAATTAATTTACCAGCTCATTCTTCCGCAACTGCTGGTAGGAAAATTATAATCAAAGATATATATGGATTAGCAAGCACAAATAATATTACTTTATCACGAAATGGTGGTACCGGAAATATTGAGGGACTTGCAGCCAATTATATTTTAAATACTGATTATGGATCTTGGACTATAGTTAGTAATGGTGTTGATAGTTGGTGGTTTATTTAAAGGTTAATAATGGCTAAAATAACATATAAAGTTTTTACTTCTAATGGTACTTGGACGGCTCCCGCTGGCGTTAAGACAGTTATATTATATGGCTGTGGTGGAGGCGGTGGAGGTGGCGGAGGTTCTGGAAGCCACGGAGATTCAATTTCTGGAGATGGTGGAGGCGGTGGTGGAGCCGCAATGATGAATTTTGCAGTTGTAAATGTTTCTCCAGGAACAACTTATACTATTACTATTGGAACGGGTGGTACCGGAGGTTCTGGCGGAACTGCAGTTTCTGGATTAACAATACCAAATGCTGGAAGTAATGGTGGTAATGGTGGTAGTACAGTTATAACATCATTATTTACTTTTGTTGGAGCCGCAGGTGGTGCCGGAGGAAGTAATGTGGGTCTTTCCACTTCTCAATCAATTAGTTTAGGGGGGGCTCCAACAAGATTTCTTCAAAGAGTTGGATCAGTCAGATCTAATGGTACGGTTTTAGCAACTTCTGTTCAGCCAACACTTCCTGGACAAGGTGGAAATGGTGCCAGATACGGAGCCACAGGTTTAAATGCTGCTTTTACAGGTGTTCCGTTATTTGGATATACTCAAACTGGCGGTGCCGTTGGAGAACAGGGGATAGACGGAACTCCGGATACTGGTAAAGATGGCGGTGGTGCTGGAGGTGGAGGGGCCCTTAGTAATTATCCTATATCTACAGCTGGTGATGGTGGTAATGGTGGAAATGGTAATGCCTTTGGAGCCGGAGGAGACGGTGTTGGTGGAGCTTCAGCTACTGGATATGGATCTGGTGGAGGAGGCGGAGGAGGAGCCGGTGCAGGAGCTGGTACCGGAGGAAATGGTGGTAATGGTGGAGATGGTGCTCCCGGAATACTATGGATAATTTGGGTTTCTTAAGAGGTTTAAATGGATAACATAATTAATATATTATTAAGTTTTTCTTTTGTAATGTTTTGTATAATGACCGCAGCTTTTGTTTTTGTTGTTAGAAAAGTTGTAGAACATTTTTGGTCTAAAGCAAATGCAACAAAATGGTGGAGAGATCTTTTATTACCAATAATGCCTATAATATTTGGTGGATTAATTGGATTGGTTGCAAAAATGTATCCTTACCCAGCCGATGTTAAATCTTTAAGTGGAAGAGTGATATTTGGCGTTGTAGCCGGTATGCTTGGTGGAAATGTTTATCGCACAATTAAAAGTATTATAAAATCTAAAGATACATTACCAGAAGATCCGTAAATAATAATATTTATCGGTTATATCTAATATTAAGTAATTATTCAAACTTTATTTATCCTTATAAATATCAAAATATCTATTTTTTGGTATTATAATGATAAACCAGAATGGAAATTAGATGTCAAACTTCCCAAATCAATTAGATGATGATAATGTATTGCCGCCAGTAAATAATAATCTTACTGAAATAGGCGAAGAATTATTAAATGCTTTAAGATCTGCTGTTTTTGCTATTCAATCTAATATAGGAATTTTGGCAAATGGTAGTAAAGCCTCTATTGCTGACAGATTAGATCAATCATTAAACCAAGATGGTACTATAAAAGCATCTGCATTAACTGGTTTGGGTTTAGTTGTATTACCAATTACTGATTCTCAAGTATCCGCTATTGCTGGAATACAAGAATCTAAATTACAATTAAATTATAGTACCCAATATCTTTATAATCTTTATCAAAATTTAAAAAATTCAGTTGATGTACTTAATGGCTTTCTAAGTATTACCGGAATTAAAGTAGAACCTCATATTGCGGGTACTGCTTATCGTCATAAATTCTCTCATTTAGATATTGATACTTCCGCTTCTTATGTTAAACCCGCGCCAATTCCAAATGTTTCATCTCCTGGGTCCGCAGTTGTATCAAGAGATATTACAAATGGTCAAACATTATTACAAGATATCAGTGATGAATTAACTATTCACCAAAAAGCAGATGGAAATCCAATTACATCGGCATCATTAGGCGGAACTATACCTCCAGAAAATTATGCACATATGGCGGCTGGAGTTTATGTCAATTCTGCTAACTTTGCAACAATTCCATCAACAGTAGAAGATGTACAAAGTTTTGCAGAATTTGTTGATAATTCCAGCTTATTATTATTGGGAACAAAAACCCAAACTTTATTTTCTAACGGTGTATCAAGAAGCGCAAGGGCAACTTCATTATTAAGTGATAATGGAGGACAGTTTATTTTAACATCTCCTGCGACTACTTATTTATTATTTAGCGGATCAAATGTCCCAGTGGATAATTTTAGTAATGGTGATGATGTTATTTTATTAAATCCATCATCAACGGTATTAAATAATAATACTTTTGATGCTGATTTCGCTTTAGTAAAACCGGGAGATATAATAGTAGTAGATTATGGTAATGCTACAAGCTCTGTTGCATTCACTATAGATTCAACTAAGGCTATTATTAATGGTCCTAATAGAACTTATGCCGTTAGAATTAATGGTAAAAATTTATTTTCTTCATCTACCGCAACAGTTAATATTTATAAATCATTTTTTACTGAAAATAAATACGGTGTTTTGGCAATGGCCAGAGCACATAATCAATTTAGCGAACAAGATAGTTTAATTGTAGCTCATCCAAGATCGGCTTCTGCTTTAGGTATAGGTTTTAATCCTGAAAAAATAGATTCAACTCATTATAATTTATATTTAACATTTTATCCAACCGGTAATCCATTAGAAAAATCTATTAATTTACCGCCTATAGATATTACCGGTAATAAAGGTTCTACTCCAGGAAAATATACTTTAGATAGTTTAGTAGATTCAACAAATAATGCGTTTAGACAAACTGGATATAATTATAGATTTATAGCATATTCATATAAAGGTGAATTCGGTATAATGCTGGCCGATCACTATAATAATGCTAGTTTTTCCATAATCAGTGGAACATTAGATTCTTCAGGAAATTATTATTCTGGTTCATTAAGTTCCTACCCATTTAATGTTATTGACGGATATAATAATTTGGATGCTCTTGGGTTTGGTCCTAACGGTTCCGGTGTCGCAAGTCCACCATATTCTACCTCATATACAAATCCAATAGTAGCTCAAGTACCAACTGTTATTTTAGCTCCACAAAAAAGAAAATTCTTCTATGTAAATGGAACTGAAAAAGATTTATTAAATAAAGAAATATTTACTTCTGAAGATACATTTGGAGATGGTTATTGGCCAGCTACAATAAATAATAAAACTATTCTTGGTAATCGTGTAGAAATAACATATATGGTTCCATATGATCTTTCTACATCTGGTTTGAAAAAAGGTAAGACAATTGTTGTTTATCCAAATGCTTCACCAGCTTTATCTAACTTTGTTGATTATGGTAGATTTTTAATTAGTAATGTTGTATTTAATAATTGCCCCGGACCAAATCCAGAAACATATATTACTGTATATGATGCGATCCACGGTACCGGCACATCTCCATACCAATCAGCAAATGTAGGCACTGGGGTTAATTTATATTTCTGTGATGATTCAGTATCGTTTAATTCAGAAAATGTTGGAAATTCAGTATCTGTAATACCGTTTAAGAGACATTTCGAAATTCTTGTAAATACTGATGGTAAAGTATTTTCTCACGAAAGAGCAAGATTTTCAATTTCTGGCTCAAATGTTTTGGTAGATGCAGCAAATTCATTTACATTATATGCTACTACTGAAATGCAGCATCTTAATATTTATGAAATATCTCCTAAATTAAGAGGATATAAATCATTAGTTTATCGTAAAATTCATTTATTTATTACTGATTTTGATGGAACAACTGGAGTATTTAACGGATATCTTTGTAAGTTCGATGGTGTAAGTTATACAAATTTTGGACCAACTACAACTGGTAAAAAAGGTGAAAAAGTTAGATTTTATGACGAATCTAATATAGATTATATTGATATAATTTTTAGTTTTGATGACACAATTTCTTCTTTTGTTAATAAAGGTATAGATATTCAGCTTTACCCATCATTAATGTTAGATGAAGAAAAATTCTTTATAGGAAGTTGTCAAGTTAATGATTCAAATAAAACAATAAAATATATTAGAGACGGAAGAACTTTTGGTAATATAAGCGAAAAACATTTATCTTCTTCTGCTTTAGATTATATTTCTGCATCAGATAAATTAATTCACGAAAATGGTGTTGTTAGAGGTTTTGAAATTATAGGCGGAACTCCACAAAATGTTTTATCGTTAACAGGTGGAGTTGTATTAGTAAATGGTAAATTGGTATATATGAATGAAACAACTAATATTATACCTATTTTACAAGAAACTTTATCGCCAACATTTACTACCAATGTAAATACTATTACTTGGTTTGTTTGTGTTAATGATAAATCTGAAATAGAATTAGTGGCATCAACAGATTATGATTTAAGCTTATCAGGAATATATGGATCTTTAGATCACAATAGATTATTTTATGTTAAAAATCCAAACGCTATCTCACCAACTCCATATAATGTAAGAGGAACATATTTACAAAATCTTTATGTTAAATGGAGAGATCTTGTTCCTTTATATACCATATCAGCAACTGTTGGAATTGTTAATGGTAAATACGCTGTAACAACATCAACAATTACTGATTTAAGAAGATATGTATCAAACGGATATATCGGAATGGATCACCCGTTTGTATTAAGTCCAGATGGAAGTTTTAGAAGCGTAGAAGCTTTAAATAATTGGATGGTTAATTTAAATGGATTAAGATCTGCTCAAAATGTACTTAATTTAATAGGAGCTAAAGTATTAGTTAAAGGTACATTCCCAATTACTTCTACACTAACATTTAATTATAATAACAAAGTAGAATTTGTTGGAGATAACGGAACATTTGATATTTCAGTTGGTACTGGATTTAATATAGGAAATAATATTGAATTCAAAAATATAACATTTAATTATATTTATGATGCTACATCTGATCCATTATTTGCATCTTCTTCATTAATTAATATAGGTAAATCTTGTATTAATATGAATATAGGTTCATCTGGCGCAAAAAATATTACAATAGAAGATTGTACTTTTAAAACCCCATATGCAAATCACTTCGCATTTATTGGAGCAAGTTTAACTTCTAATTCAAGTTTCGGACAAAATATTTTCATTAAAAGAAATCAATTTATATCTACATTCGTTGGAGGCGGAGATGATTTAAGTGCTGCAGTTGCATTTGTTGGACCATCTGTATCTCCCCCCGTCAATGATTATAATGCACCTAAGTTAATTAATTGTGCAATATCAGAAAATATTTGCAACAGAAATCAAATGATTGCAATTACTTCTTCTGTAGATGGTGTTAGCGGAAATGTATTAAATGCAATATCTCCAATTAATGTATATATTTCAGATAATATATGCGGATCAATTAATTATCTTGTTAGAAGATCTCAACCGTTTAATACAGTTAATTCTTTAGTAATATTAGATAAAGAGGATAGACTTATAATTGATGGAAATTACTGCAAATATATTTACTGTGGCGACAACAAAGGTAAATATGATAATACTTCCGGAAGTTCCAAAGTAGGATTATTATTGGCGAGCGGATTATTCACCAGTTCAGTAGAAATAATTAATAATACTGTTAGTTGGATACAAGTGTCAGCAAAATTGCCAAATTTCTTTAGAGAACCTATGGGAGTTTGTATTATTAGAAATAACAAGTTATTTGCTTCTGATTCATCAATATTATTAAATTATGTTAATCAATCAAGCAATGCACTTAATTACGCACTTGTTGCTCAAAGAGTAGAGGGTTCATAATGGTATATGGTAATTTTATAATTGATGGTAATCATACAGACTATGGTATTACCACAAACGGTACTACAACTACTACCTATACTTACGATCGTATTTTACATATTGATGCAGATGTAGTTGTAGTAAATAATTTTTTTGCTGGTATAAAAGATGATGTTACTAAATCTATGGTTTTTGTAAATGACACAAGATCTCATATTACAAAAAATACTTTTACAAGAGGTAATTCAAATATATTAGCATATATATATTTTAAACCCGCCGGCACAAAAAATTCCGTAATAACAGAAAATGCTTTTGATCAAGCCACAGTAGATGGAACCGATGAAAATTTAGTAAAAAATAATACAGAAGGTACTATTTACGAAAGAAATGTCAATCAAACTGCGTATGCATTTTATAGTTTGTTAAATCACGACGGATTAAAACACAATCCGTATTATACTGTTCAACATCTTCCTGATCCCGCTTATCCTATGAAAGACAACAGATATCAGTTAGATGTTCATAATATGGATTATTATACAGATCCTTTGACATTTAATGCTAATACTTCTAAAAGAGCAGGTGTATCTTTAGCAACTCCCAATAATACAAATTATCTTGCATTTCTTGAATTATCAACTAATACCATTGGTAATGATGGTATGGTACATTTTGGTAAAATGATAGATTTAGATACAGTTTTGCCTAAAAATGTTCAAATATTAAACGCTATGGTTAATATTGCCACTAATTGTCAGGCAACCGGCTCTGTTGTAGCATCATCTATAACATATTCTGGAGATGCATTTATTAGAATAATTAAAAGAGATTCGTCTTCTGTAATGAGCCCCGCTACTGTTACAAGTGATAGTGTTTTAATGGAATCTGGAGGAGATGCGGCTTTAGATCATAATAAAACCGGAACTAATGCTCTTACGACAGTAAATTATCCGATAAGCGTTACACCTTCTATTAATACATATATTAATTCATATTCCAGTAATATAAGATTATATTTTACTGTATATTTTAATGTTTCTTCTATAATTGCAGCTCATTATGCTTTTATGAGAATATCACCAATTCGCATCAAATACAGATGGATTTAAATGGTATCAAATAATATTATCAGATCAGATTTACCAAGGATACATAACATAGTTCAAAACGCTATGATTATGCATCCTAAAGAAATGGTAATAGCAACTTTACGAGATTTTTTTTCTCGCGATAGTTGGTATCATTTTGCCACAGATGTGTTTGGTTTTCCTGAAACTCCAGATCATACAGATTTAGATAGAACAGCTGGATTAAATGATAATTTAACCACCAGAGTTTTTATTGGAGAAGCATTTAGGTATGATATCGTTTATTACCCAGCCATTATAGTTAGATTTGGCGGTTCTAATTATGTACCAATTTCTATGAACAGAGAAACCGGATCAGTACAATGGGATTATGTGGTTTATGAAGACGGTTATGGGAATTCTAAAGCTTATAAAGTTCCTAAATTTTTTATTTTTGCTGGCGCTTGGGAAGGTTCTATTTCCGTTGATGTATTGGCGAGAGATTTGCGTGCCAGAGATGATTTGACCGAACTAGTATCTTTATTATTTACAGATATTGCCTTTAATGATTTGCAAAAAGAAGGCATAGTAATAAAAGGTGTTTCAATATCCTCTCCTTCAGAAACATTAGATAGAACTGATATGTTATTTAAACAAACAATAACATTGCAAATTAGATCAGAATGGAGAAGAATGATACCTATCGGCAATATAATAGAAATTATAAATATGATAGTTGAATTTGGTAGAGTTGATGTTCCAAATTACCAAGATGCATTAAATCTAAGAATTAAGACTAATATGAATCTAACTGAAATTATAACTAATTTATGATATATTTCTAAATATGAAGATGTGTACTAAATGTAAAGTAGAAAAAGATCTTTCAGAATATTACTTATATATGAGAAAAATGCGTGATGGCAGTAAAAAACAATATTATAAAATTTATTGTAAAGAATGTGATAAAATTAAGGCAAAAGAGCAAAGGTTTAAAAATGATTATAATAAAAAATATAATGCAAGAGAGAATGTGAGACAAAGAAAATTAAATTGGGAGAAAGAAAAATTAAAAGATCCGATATATGCTGATAAAAAAAGAAAATATCGGCAAGAAAGATATATTAAAAATATTGAAAAAATTAAACAATATAACGCCAATCCAATAAATAAACAAAGAAGAAGAGAACAAGCTAAAGAAAAAAGGCAAATACCATCCAATAAATTAAGAAGAAATGTATCCAAGTCTATTCACGAAATACTCGGAAAAAATGGCAAGTATAGATTGATATTTAATATGCTTGGTTATTCTGAATTAGAATTAAAGCAACATCTTGAAAAACAATTTGAATCTTGGATGAGCTGGGAAAATTATGGTCAATATGACGCTAACAAGTGGGACGATAATAATCCATTAACTTGGAAGTGGCAATTAGATCATATTATACCACATTCAACCTTTAATTACACATCTCCAAATGATGAAGATTTTAAAAAATGTTGGGCTCTTGAAAATTTAAGACCTTATTCAGCAAAACAGAATATTTTAGACGGAACAAGAAGAACTCGGCATAAAAAGGTATAAAATTAATAATATAAAGTGAGAACTAATAATATTTTGATATTTTATTGGTTAGGAATGAATCAATTTGTTAAAGGAATAAATTATGGCTAATATACCAGGCGCTTCAGGAGTTTTACCCGGAGTATATACCGATGTTGTTACCCAATCCCGCGGTGTTTCCGTACCGGGTGGAATAAGAGTTTTATCAATAGTAGGTTTAGGCTCAAGATCTGAAGTAATTGTTTCATCTGCTTTAGGTAATGGTAAAGATGGATTTAATTCCACATATACTTCTACAAACGGTAGTGATGGAAGACATTTCAAACTATCGCTTTTTCCTCTTGTAAATAATAGAACTACTTTATATAAAAACGGAGTTCCATTAGTAGGATTAGAAGAGCAGATAAACGCAAATAAATTCTCTAACAAATATGATTATCGTATAGATCCCGCAACCGGAAGAATTGAATTACAAACTGCTGCATTAGTTGATTTAGGCGGTTCTTATTATTCATCTGGCGCAACCAATATAGGTGTTGGTACAATTGATGGTTATAATGCTACAGGTATTAAACTTTTAGATGCTAATGCTCCAACAGAAACTTGGTCTATTAAATGTGTATCTGTTCAAAGAAATGCTTTTAATCAACCAATTCAAAATACAGCCAAATTTATTGCTTTCGGTTCTGTTTCAGGAAATATATTAGACGCAAATGGTAATCCTTCAGTTTGGATTGCTAATGGTCAAGAATATAATAATGGTATCTTAAGTTTTGCCATTTCTGAAACAAAAGATGGTAGCGGAAATTCTATATCACCTTTTAGAGAAGGAGATTATTTTACAATTAAAGTTAAAGGTGGTGCTTTAATTAAAAATGATACTTTAACTGCAACTTATATTGCTTCTACTGATATAAACGATCCGGTATTCTTCACCGAAATGGATAGTTTAACAAAGAAACATGGTGCAGTTAGTTTAGATAATACTTTATCATTAGGAGCTCAATTAGCATTTGATAACGGTACTCCTGGTGTATTAGCAATGCAAGCGGCACCTCCATTACCAAGAAGAACATCATATAACTTATTAGACAGTTTTGATGCTCTTTCTACAAATGTTGATGATTTCATTATACCACTTCCATACGGTGTAGTACCAGATGTTAATTCATCTATTCACTTTTTTGCAACTAATCCTGTAACTGGCGTAGAAACACAATTATTACCAAACAAATTAACTTACTATACTTTAGATACAGCAGGTTATCCAACAACTAATTCATTTGTTTTTGATGATACACCTGCTCCTGGTGGATATTCTTTCTACTATACAGTTGTTCAAAGGCAAGCCGCATTAAATTTTGCAACAGATGGATATTTAAATCGTAGTTTAACATCTCAAGTGTTAGGTACATTTAGTACTGGTACTGCTACATTTGATTTAAGTTATATTGGCAAAAAACTAAAAATCTTTGATGCAACTAACTTAGCAAATAATGGAACATTTGATATCGTTGGAGTCAGCAATGGTAAATTAATTGTTAAAGCATCCGCGTCGCCGCCATTCTCTGACTATGTTAATGATACCGGAGTTTATTTCCACTTGATTAATCCAAATACCGGCACTACAATTGCAGGCACTACTGGAACTGATGGTATCTTAACAGCCATTCCATCAAGTGCAACTGGAACATTCTCCAGCGTAGCAATTAATTTTGGTGCAGTTTCTAACTTAACAAGTATGAAAATCAAAATTACCGCATCCGCAACAGCAACCAATTTAGGTACTTTTGATATCATAAGTTATAATCCAATTGGAGATGTTTTAACAATAGCTAAATCATTTGTGTCAGAAGCAAATCTTAAATTTGAAGTATTAGATCCTGCTGACACAAGCAGCTATATTGTATTAAATCACAATGTTATGCCAGATGGTCATTCATTGCGTGTAACTCTTATAGATACTAAAGATGCTTCTTTCTATGATGCTGGATGGCAAACCGCATTCCAAACATTAGAGGCATTTGAATTAGACATCTTAGTTCCACTTCCTAACCAAACCTATTCTGTTATTTTCCAAAATGCACTAACACACTGTAAGACAATGAGTAATATTCGTAATAAACGCGAAAGAGTATTGTTCACTGGTGCAATTAAAGGATTAATTCCAGATAATTTAACTGGAGCTAAATTAGCAGCAGTAGAAGATATAGGAGTGTTAGAAGGAATTCAAGGCGATGAAGTAACAGAAGTATTAGCCGGAACAACTGAAGATTTAACTAATTATTCAGTTCCAGATGCATTTGGTACAACTTACAGATGTGCCTACTTCTATCCAGACGAAATAGTTGTTAATGTTGGTGGAGAAAATCAATTAATCGATGGCTTCTATCTTGCAGCTGCAGCCGGTGGTTTCTTCTCTGGAACAGCATTAATATCAATGCCTATTACTAATAAAGTGTTAAGTGGCTTCACAATCCTTCGTGATAAACAATTACCACAAAGCACATTAGAATCATTAGCAACTGCTGGCGTATCTGTATTACAACCAGTTGCTGGTGGCGGAAGAGTAATTTGGGGCAAAACAACTACACAAAGTGGTTTCCCAGAAGAAGAAGAAATTTCAATTGTATTCATTAGAGATCGTATAGCCAAATCAATGCGAGCTGGTTTCGCCGGGTTTATTGGCTTGCCAGAAGATCTCGATACAATTCCAATGCTTACCGCTCGTGCAGTCGGATTGTTAAGATCCTTCATTACACAGAAATTAATTACAGATTGGAGAGATCTTGTAGTTAAGCGTGATGAAGTTGATCCTCGTCAATGGAATATTGCAGTAAGAGTGGCCCCCGTATATCCTATCAACTGGATTTATATTAAAGTTGGTATCGGAACTTTATAATCATAATTTAACACTCTTGGCGCTGTTATATAGTTCAATATGGCAGGCTTATGAAAGAATTAAAAAAAGAACTCAAAACGATCCTTTTTTTAAATTAAAACCTGTTATAAAATCAAAAATTCTATTCACTATTAAAAATGGTAATTCTAATACCAATTATAGTAAATTATGAAAAAAATTAGGCTACTCTTCCGAGGAATTAAAACAACATCTTGAAAAACAATTTGAGCCTTGGATGAACTGGGATAATTGGAAAAAATATAATTCTAAAACTTGGGATGATAATAATCCCGCTACTTGGACTTGGAATATCGATCATATTATACCTCAAAGTGAATTAAAGTATGAATCTTTAGATGATGAAAATTTTAAGAAGTGTTGGGCTCTTGAGAATCTACGATCTTACTCTGCAAAACAAAACATATTAGATGGATGCAGAAAAATAAGACATACTAAAAAATAATGTAATATTTTTGTATAAAATAAGAAATATTGATATATTATAATAAAATATTTCTTTTTGGATAGGATAAAATAATGGCTATTTTAACACCACAGACAGGTTCGATCATAGAAAATCCCAATGGAAGCAACCGTACTGGTACCGCACTTTCAACTAACATTGTTATTCGTGTAGGTCCTAATCCAGTAGGTGCGGTTCAAACACTATCGATTAATGAGCGTAGAAGTATTACTATGATTGATGAAGTTGGAACTGATGGTCATATTGATAGTGCTCCAAGTAAATCTGCTGATATTTCTGGTAACTGCCGTCGCATTAGATTTGATCGTCTTCGTGTGTCAGAAGCTTTTAGTAGAGGATTCTTACACGCCAAATCTCAACGCATTCCATTTGATATAGATATTTATGATAAATGGGCCGGTGATGGAGAAAGTATGATCATCACGACTATCAAAAATGTTTGGATAGAATCAATTTCTTATTCATATGGTGCTGATAATTTTATTATAGCAGATGAAATGGGATGGCAAGCCGAAGATATTTATAGTACAATTCAAGGAGCTAATGCTGCTACAGGTGGAGCTCGTAATCTTGTATTACAAACAGATACTTTAGGCATTGAAAGACAAGCAGATCGTGGTGTTCGTAGAGGCGCCTTAGATGCTCCAAACTTAATTAACGCAGTTTTTGGTAATTTCTAATAATTTAAAAATAATATTTAACTCCTGATGATATATTATTAATAGTAATATAATATTAGGAGTTTTTTAATGTCTAATTTTGATAGCCCCATCTCTAAAAAATCATTTACCAGCCAACCGCAAACAGAAAAACCATTAAAACAATTTACAGTTAGTGATCCTGATTTTGAAGATCCTACCTTTCCATTTAATCAACAGGGACAAGTTCAAGAACAATTTCAGCAAAGACAATTATCTCCAGCTGAAATAGAAGAGTTAGCCAGACTTAGAAAAGCGCAACAAAATAATAATATGGTTAATAATTCTTTAAAAGAAAGAATTAATTATTTGGCTAATATAGGTAGATTAACTAAAGAAATCACTTTAGGTAATTCGGTTTTTGCATTAAGAACTTTGAAAAATAAAGAAAATAAAGAAATATCATTAAGTGCTCTTAAAACTTCTACAAATGATATGGAGCTTGGATTTGAGATTAGAAGACAGGTTTTGGCAAGATCTGTTTTTCAAATAGATGGTATTGAGATAGAAATGATTTTAGGTTCTAATTCGTTAGAATCAAAATTAAAATTTATTGATGAATTAGAAGAAACTATAACAAATGTTTTATACAGTGCATATGAAGAATTAAGAAATCAGGCCGCCTCTCAATTTGCTATTAAAAATTCGGATGATGCAAAGGAGGTGATTGAAAATTTAAAAAAATAACAAAGGACCCAGAGACACGGTTTCTTTGGTTCCTATGTAAAACTTTTCGTAAAATGCCAGATGATCCTGAGCTGGAAGAAATGGATCCGTTTGTTAGAATGTGGATGTTTTCTAATTGGATAGAAGATTATAATGAACAGGTTGAGGTAAATAAAAATTTATCTTATTTAATAGGATCTTTCATTAATCCAGAAATGGTTAAAAAAATACTTGAAACAAATACAGTATCTACAACAGATGAAGATTTTGAAAAATCATTTGAGATGGTATTAAAACATAATAATAATATAGAAACAGAAAAACCGAAAAGGCGCCGCAAAAAGAAAATTAAAGGATCATAATGGTTGATGGAATCAAAGATGCAGTTGATAAAAGTACTAAAGAAGCTGCAGAAATAGCAAAAGCTAATTTTGAAGATTTTTGGACTTGGTTTACAAATCAAGCCGGCGGAAGCGCTGAAGCAATTAAGAAAATTGGAACACAATTTATAGATATATCTAATGCTTTTAAAAAAATGACTTCTGATGTTTCCGGAATCGGAGACAGTTTTGTTAAAGTTGGGGGTCAAACATCAAAAATTTTTGCATTAATAGCTAACAATAATCCTTTTAAATCTTTTGATGCTCAAGGCGGAGCGGCAGTATCTACTCTCGTTGGTCATTTTGATACTTTGTCCGAAAGATTAGGTAATTTTAAAACGGCAGCAGCAGCTATGGGAGTTGAGAGCCGTGTAATTAATATGGGTAAAGGCGCTGTTAGAAATTATTTTGAAATGTTGGATTTAAATAAGAAAGTGCAAGCTGAAATGATGAATTTGGCTGCATCAACCGGAAATTTAAATAAATTTTTTGATCAACAAGGTCATATTATTTCTAATATTACTGATATGGCTCAAGAAATGGGAACTTCATTTACAAACACCGCTAAGGCAACCGGTTTAACAACTAATGAGGTATCCAGATATGCATCTACATTAGGCACAATTCCAGGTTTATTAGATAAAAATTTTGAATCTGGAAATAAATTGGTTGGTGGAACTAATGCTTTGACTGCATCATTGAGATTAGCGGCCGGAGCACATGTCAGTGTTGAAGAAATCACTAGAACATTAGAAACCGCTTATGATAATTTAGGTAATGCTACCGGAACAGTTAATGATAGTATTGAAAAAGGTTTTAAATTATTTTCAATGATGTCTGAAGCATCTAATACACTAAATATTAGATTTAATGATACGAAAAAATTCTTAACTGATGTTTCAGTTGAATTTAAGAATATGGGTGATAATACCGAAGCTGCTACCAAAATGCTTGGTAATTTTATGAATGCTCTTCGTAGTACCGGATTAACAACTACCGCTTCTATTGATGTAATTAAAAATATGATTTCAAGTGTTAAAGGTTTAGAGATAGGAACCAAGGCACTTATTTCTGCCCGTTCTGGTGGCCCAGGAGGATTACAGGGCGCTTTTAGAATAGAGCAGATGATTGCTCAGGGAAAAACTGATGAAGTTGCTAATATGATGATTAGTAATCTAAAGCGTCAATTTGGAGGTAGAATTTATACTCGTGAAGAAGCAACACAAAGCCCAGAAGCAGCATTTCAATTTATGCGTCAAAGAATGTTATTACAGAGTGGGGCTTTAGGTTTTAAAAGGTTAGATGAAGACCAGGCCACAAAATTATTAGAAGCTTTGCAAAAGGGAACTGGTGCAACTGCAATAAAAGAGGCTAATAGCGCTGTTGTTGATATATTTGCAAAGGGCCTTGATGTCCAACAACAACATACTTCTTTGTTATCAAAAATAGAAGCAAATACCTCTCAAATGATATCTTTTGGTGCTGGAGAATTAGCGAAAATTTCAAATTTATATGCAAATAAAAATATCGAATTATCAGAAAGTATGAATAAGGCGGCAGCCGAAACTCCAATAATAGGCAGAAATGAAGCTGACTTAGCTAAAACAAACGCATTAGCAATAAAAGATTTTTTTAAAGATGCAGTTAATATAGGAACAACATCTATAGGTGATTTAACTCAAAATATGAAATCAATGTTTCAAGATTTTACTGCTTTTTCTAAAAGTTTAGTTGATGAAGTTAAAAATCAATCATTACAAAAAAATGTTGAAGTGGGAATACAAGAAACAAAAGCTGCAGTAGCAGTATCTAAACAAGAGCCTCAAACTGTAAAATCTGAAATAACTATTAAATTACAAGCAGATCCTGGCACCAAAGCAACGGTTCAAGATTATACTGGTTCAGGAGTTAATGTTATAGTTCAATAACGGTGGTAAATATGGTATCTATAATACAAAAATCTGAACAGTTTGCAAATATATTAAATGGTGGGTCTGATTTTGATCAAAAAGTAAATCAAGCACAAAATTCTTCTTATGCTCAAAGTGGATTTACTTTACCGCCAACTCCATCCGCAGATCGTTCTGGATTACCATCTTCCAAAATACCAGCTGGCCTTAAAGCACAAAATGTTAGAAATATAGTACATTTTTTTGTTCCTCAAGTTGGTGTAGTTAATATGTATATTAATCCGCAAAATATTCAATATAGATTTGATAAGGTTATTGATCAACAAAGAACAAAAGGCGGTTATATACTTCAGTATTGGGGAGAAGAATTACCTACCCTTACTATTAGCGGACATACTGGAAGTTCTGGAGTAGAGGGTTTAAATGTTTTATATGAAGTTTATAGAGCAGAACAATATACATTTGATTCAATTGGTTTAACTGTAGCATCAGCGGCATCTATATCTGGATTAGGGGATTTAGTTTCTAATGTTTTTGGTAATACAGTTGGAGAAGCGACTGGTGGTTTATTTGGCTTAAATCCTGTTACTCAAAATGTTTTACCAAGAAATATACCAACTTTAGGATCATTAGCGTTCGGTGTAGAAATTTTTTATTCTGGATGGGTATTTAGAGGTTATTTTAAAGATTTTCAATTTACTGAAGCTGCTGATAAATTAGGACTTTTTGATTATATTATGAATTTTGTAGTAACTCAAAAAAGAGGTTATAGAACTAATTATCTTCCGTGGCATAGAAGTGCTACTCAGGGTCCAAGCAATAACGATCCTAATGGTACCGGTCCAGAATTAACATTTGATGGTAGATTAACTTATTAAGGTTTAAATGAGTAAAGAAGTTGATAATTTTATGTCAAATTTGGGAGGAATGTTAGAACAACAATTCCTCATTGGTGAAAATAAATTAGATAATTTGAATTTATCTCAAGACGGCCATTTTCAAAAATATGGGAAATTAGGAGATTTTGCAGATCGTATAGATCAATCTGCAGATCGTCAGTGGTTAGAAGCTGGGTATAGTCGTTTAGATCAATTCAATATAAAATCAAATAATTTAGAAGTTTTAATGCAAGAACCTACCGCTACCGTTTTTGTAAAAAAACGAGCTTTTTCTTCTTTAGCCGAAAATTATCGAATAGATTTATCTGATGAAAAAGAAAGATTGTTTATTAGGGCAACTAAAATTTTATTTCAAAATAAAACAAATCAAATTGCAGCATTTGAGAAATTAACAAAAATTGAATCAATATCAAGTGAATTAGGCAGAGTTGATTATAATTTATTACCAATTATTTTTGAAGCAACCGATGCTATAAATTCGGGATTATCTTTATTATCTCCATCTGTTCAAAGTGCATTTGGAAAATTTAAAAACATAACTGACCGTGTAAGACAAATAGTATCTTTATCTCAAGTTGCTAAAACATCTACTTGGATTACCAATGTTCAAAATATGTTTAAAACTAATTTTGGTGAGGGTACCGGTGTTATCGAATTAACAAATATTACTAATATAAACACAACTGTATCTACTAATTTTGGTCAAGGTAATTGTTCATTAACAATAGAAGATCCTTATAATTTAATGACAATTACTAATATAGATATAGATAAAGCGCTTGCTGATGCAACAAATATTTTTTATAATAGAGGCGTAGTTCAATTAGGAACAGATGCAATTCAAGAAACCATTCAAAATACAACAACTCTTTTAAATCAAAGTAGGAAAGCGAGGGGCGCAAATAAAATTATTTTTATTGCTAATCCAGATGCTTTATTAGATAAAAGATTAAGAGCATTAGTCGATATTAGGGGTCAAGAAATTCTATTTAATTATGGGCCTTTTTCCGAAACAAACGGTGATATTGGAACCGCTATTGCTGCCGCTATAGGAACCGATAGTAGTGGTAGTAGTTTAAATTTAGATGCATCTGCTAAACTTAATAGTGAGCTTTTAGGTAATGATGGATTGAATGAAAATGAAATAGCAATATTTTCTCAATTAGTTGCTTTATATTTTAATCTTATGCAAATTCAAGCAAATTCCAAATCTGAAATTAAAGATTTTAATCAAGATCCAAAAATTAAATATGTTAGAAATAAATTAAGATTACATTATGGTAATAAATTAATTATTCAACCAATGGATGTTGTGCATATATATATGGAATCTAAATCTAAGGTTGATGATAAAATTACTGGTGGATTAAAATCAGCATTCAATGCATTAGGATTTTTGCAAACAGCAGATAATATTGTTGCTGATTTAAGAAATTCATTTGATATATTAGAAGATCATTCTATTGAAAAATCGGTATTTGTTGGTAATGATTTTCCAAATTGGTTATGGATGATGTTAAGAAACCAATTTGTTAAGGATGCCTCTGGAACACATGTATTTGCGGGTGTTGTTTCTCAAGCGAAAGCAACTTATAGCGGAGGTTTCTCAAGAGTAAGCGTATCCTGCCAAGATAATACATCTTATTTTAATTTTGGTATAGTTAATTTTAAACCATCCGTAGATGTTTTTAATGGGTCTTTATATGATCCGTTGACGCCATTTGATTTGCAATTTGACTCAATTACTGGAGTTCCTCAAGATGACCCTCAGCTATTGGATGAAAATAAAAAAATATTAAACTCTGCTTTTATTAAATATAAAAGTGGAGCTTATGTGGGAAGAATACCAACGGAAAAAAACTTTCAACAAGATGCTAAAAAAATTAAAAATAATGTTGTAAATAAAGTTTATTATGATCCTGATGGATTTGTTTATAAATGGAAAGAGGGTATAGGATCTTTAACTTTAAGCGGGAGAGAGTATTCTGACAAAAATCCAAACGATATATCTGGAATAACCTTAACTAAAGATGAATTTGCCGGACAAGATGTAATGAATGTTTTGTCATTATTAATTACTGGACAGCCATATAATTTTATCACTTATTATGACGCAGCTTCTCAAGTTGATAGCTACTCCAGAGATCCTAATACCCAACAAGATCCATCAGTTTCTTATTATAAAACATTAGAGTCAAGCTTAAAATATAGAAATTTAATTTATGGAAATTTCATTCCCTTTAAAAAATTAACTATTAATCAAGATGCTTATAAAAATATGGTTATTTCAAAATTAACCGTAGATAATTTTAATAATCAATTGAATGATAAATTAAAAGAAAGAGCAAGTTTATCAGACGCTATGATAGCATCAAGCAATGCTGAAGATAAAAATAATGCAAATACTTTAGCAATTCAAATTCAAAAATTGGATGAAGAAATTCAAAAATTACAAAGTGATATTTTAAAATCAATATCATCAGCTCAATCTTCTACAGGAAGACCATATATTGATTTAATTGGTAATGAAGTTGTTTTTGATTATGATACTTTTGAAAATGATGATAAAAATAGATTAAGTTCAGAGCGTTATAAAGAACTTATTAGAAAAAATAATTTACTAACAAGAAGATTGGCCTGGAGAGTTAGAAGTAATGAAGATATCAATCTTTTTATTGTAGATGATATTTATGATAAAGATTATGATATTCAAGCTTTTGAGACATCTTTTATCAGCAGTCCAGAAATATGGAAAAGTGAATATGCTACTGTTGGTGAAAAAATTAGAACTGTTGCGGCACTATTAGATTTAGAAATTTTTGCTGATACTCAAGGAAATATTCAAGTTAGACCTCCTCAATATAATAAAATACCCAGCAGTGTATTTTATAGAATGATTAGATTAAAAAATGATTTTGGGATAGAATTATATCCAAAATTTTTAGAAGATTTATATTCTACACAAATTACTGGTTTATTAAGCAAAATTGAAGTAATAGAAGATGAAATTAGATTATTTGGATTAATGTTTGGTAAAGGATCTGATAAAGATTTAGAGGAATATATTAATTCGGAAAACGGTATTAACGGAGGAGATGTAAAGTTTAAATTTGTTTCGTATGAAGGATATGTGCCTAATTTGGATGCATTTAAAAAATCATCAGATCCCGATTATTTAATTCAAGGAGGTAAATTAGACACAATTAATCAGCAATCTCAATTATCATCAGTGTTTAATACTGTAAATAAATATAATTTATTATCAAAAGATTTTTATGTTTATAAAATTGGAGATAATGACTTTAAATATGAAAGGGTTGGATTTAAACAAATAGATTCAAGCGCTTTAGAAGAAAAAATTAAAAATAGATTATTTTCAAAAACAGGACAATATTTTGATATTAAGCAGTTTATAAATCAAAAAAATAATATTAATAAAACGACAAATCAAGTTTCAAATTCTGATTTATTAGAAATATTTCAACAAATTTCAATCAGAATATCAGAAAGACAGAAATTATTAAAAATTGCATCAAAATCATTAAGACATTTAAAAGAAGCGACAGCGTTATCTTCTAATAAAGAAGATTTTGCTAATAAAATGTTGGCCCCTAATATTAACTCTTCTGCTATCCCAGAATCATTCCAACATATGATAGAATATGAAGATTTTGATGATTATGGACCTGATGCTGGCAAAAGATATGTAATTAAAAACCATCAAATTATTAATATGGAAATTTATGAAGAGTCGCCGCCATATACCGCGGTTGAAGTTGAAGGCAGAATGGATTTATTATTAGAAGAACCATCTTTAACTGCATTTAATACAACTTCCAGCGGGTTGTCAACAGCTGCGGCAGTAGATTATGATTTATGGAGAATGTATGGTATAAAAATTCCGCAAAGCGTTTCTGCTCCTTATTTACATAATGCCGAAACTCAATGTGCTCCATTTGCGGTTGCCTTATTAAATAAAGCAAGAAAAGAAATTTTAAAAGGATCTTTAACAATTGCTGGTAATGAATATATGCAACCAGGAGAAGTAATTTATATAGAAGATAAAGATCTTTTATTTTATGTTGAAAGTGTGTCACATACTTTTAGTTTTGGTAATTTTACCACTAATTTAAATTTATCTTATGGTCATAATGTTGGAGAATATATTCCAACTAAATTTGATATTATAGGCAAAACTCTATATAAAAATAAAGAAATTACTAAGTTTATTCATAATCGTCAAGATGATGTTAATAATCAAGAGTATGTTGGAACAATTGTAGGATCTTTTGATTCAAATAATCCATCTGATATTTTAACTAAAAATATTTTTGCTTCATCTAATATTTATAATTTACAAAAAATCATTGAATCAGCAAAATCAACAGTTCCGCTAACATCAGATACTACCAAAGTAATTTTAGAATTAAGAATATTTTATAATAGCTATCGTACAGAATACAAAACAGTTTCTTCAACGGCAAATAGCATAGCCAGTGAAGTAGAAAAGTTGTTAAAAGGTAATGCTTTAATGTTGACAGATTCATTAAAACCGTTGATATCACCATCATTAAAGGAAGCTAAAGTTCAAGTTCAAACAGTAGATACAAGTCCCAAAAAGAAGGATTTTAGATATCCTTCTAGACAAGCATATGCTTTAGCAAGACAGATAATTAACAATAGAAGTTCAGAAGATGATGTTAATGCAAAAAATATAGATCAAGTTATATATAATTATATAGTTGATTGTTGGGTTTATTTTAAAGAAGTTAAAAATTCCTCGGTCTCATAATGATAAATAAAGGTATTACTACAACCAATATTCAAAAACCAATTGGGTTATTAAAAACCGGGGTAATAGTTGGTTTTGATCCTGAGACCTTATCTGTCGATGTGCAGGTTGGAGATCGAATTACTCCTGGTTCTGAAAAAATAAAAAATGTTCAATTACCAATATCTTTTCTGGGATCATCGGGGTCTTTTATAGGTGGATATCCGGAAAATGGCACTCCTGTTATTATATGTCAGGGAGAAGGTAATGTTTGGTTTATTTTATCATTTTTCGCAAATCATCCGGGTCTATCTACATCAAATAAACCGGCAATTATACCGGATTTAATTCCAGGCCAACTTGAAATTAAATCTGATGATAACAATACTATTATTTTAAATAAAAAAACTGGTATTTTAATTGGAGAACCCAACAACTCTTTAAATTTAGATACAAAACGAACAGTATTAAGTAATACTTTTGATAATTTTTATTCTTTTACTGAATCCAGCAGATTAATCGATGGTATTATTTTAAGAGACAAAAATCCAAATAAAAATTATGCCACTTCATTAAGAGATACTGATTTATCATATAATGACACAATGGAGGTTGTGGCGTTAGATCCAACAGTAAAATTAGATTATTCTAATTATGAAAATCATACTAAAAATCCTTCAAGAGTTGAAAAAAGAGAAATAGTTTATGAATTTGCAAAATCTTTTAATGTCTCCAGTAATGATAAAGAGCTATTATCATATTCCAGAAATGAAAATATAGTTAGTTCTAACAATTATAATAGACGAATTAGTAGATCGGACGCGTTTAGTTTAAGTTTAGTCGAGCCAAATTATTTAATTGAATCAATTCAAGGAACCGGCGTTGATATTTATGGTAATTTATTAGATTTAAATAGAAATATAGTTCCTATTGGTAAAGATAACGAAACTTCTATTAAGTTAATCAAAAAAACATCTTCAAATCCAGATGACGGAAGTAATGTTTATTTAAATATTAAAAGATTGGAACGAAAAACTTTAGCATACCATTTTGAAATTAACGCCAGAAAAGATTTATTAGGACCTCCAGAAACAAATGATCAAGAAATAGCGACAAAAAATTACTCCAGAGATAGAAGCAGATTTTTCTTAGATATAGATAAAGAGGGTCAATTAAAACTAAATGTTCCCGCATCCAGTGAGACCGGCAATATTCCTCTCTTAACAAGGTATGAAAATTATTCAACAATTAACCCTAAAGATGATACTAAGAATCCAAATGACTTCGTATCAAATGATAATAATGTTGATATTCTATTAGATAGATTTTCTCCAGAAGAAAATGCTGTTATTTCATTAATTGACGATAAAGGCATCAATGTAGCTCCAATTGATAGATTTTCAACTAATAATCCAATACATATTAAGCACGGCACAGTATATCATAACATAGCGGATACTTGTTGGACATTTCAGGAAGGTAAAAATTGGACCGTAAATGAATATGAAGCAACTACTAAAATTCAATTAAATTTAATTCCATATAAAAAAGATATAGTTAGCCCTAATATAATAGTTTCTGGACCAAATGCTAATGCAGGCGGTAGATCTGGTAGTTTAAATTTTGACGGATCTTTAGAAGTTAATATAGGAGCTAATACAGTAGATCGACATTCATTGTGGTTAGATACTCAGGGAGCAATTATTAGCAATGTAGGCAGAGATTTAAGAAATAATATTAGCGTAGCATTAGATTGTGATGGAGAAATTATTATTCAAAGCGGAGGCACAACTCCATCTAAAGATTCCAGATTTGAAGGCAAAAATACTGCACATATTTCTGGAGCGGTAGATATTAGGGTATTTAATAATAATACCAATGAAATTACTGTTTTCAGAATAGATAATGAAGGCTTAACAGTAAGTACTCCCGGAAGAATTGTTATGTACTCTAATCAAGATGTTTTCTTAAGATCTAAGGGTGAAATGAATTTAGAAGCAGAAGTATTAAAATTACAAGGAAGACTTGTAATAAGAGATACCGGTGCAGGAAGTATTTAAATATTTTGATATATATTAAAAGAAAGATTTAATAATGCCTTGCCAACCGTTAGATAAAACCAAAATTACAACACCAACTATACCTGGTATTACTGGTTTTGCCCATCAGCCATTAGCAATTAATATACCTTTTCCGGCCTTACCCTTTGAAGATTTATTAGAAGTTTTTAATGCTTTAGATGTAATATTACCTCCGGGAATATTAAAACCATCATTAAGCGCAACTTTTTCCAAAAATATATTAGATGGTGTAGTTAGTTTATTAAGTCAATTTGCGCCATTTTTAATGCTATATAAATTTTTTACTCCGGTATTAAATTTAATATTATGTTTAATTGAAGTTGTTTGTAGCATACCAAATCCTTTTAAAATAGCCAGTGCAATAACTAAACTTTTTAGAGTTTGTTTGCCAGAATTTTTGGCTTTATTTCCATTATTTGCATTACCAATAATGATTTTATCTATTTTATTATTAATATTGTTATTATTAACATATATTTTAGATAGATTATTAACAATTATTCTTTTAATCAAACAAAACATCGATATTTTAAGTAAAGCAGTTCAAAGATTAGATAATGATAGTATTTTCGCAATTACTAAAAAAATTGGTGATTTACTATGTTTATTTCAAAATTTATTTGCAGTATTAGGAGTTGTAGCAATACTGTTTCAAATAATCAATGCTTTAAGATTAGCTAATTTTAGCTTACCTCCTTGCAGCGATAGTTCTTCGGATGGTTGTTGTACCCCAGATGTTTGTCCTGCTTTTATTAAAAATAATAAAGAGATTGTTGGTTCGGCAGGATTTCTTCAATATTTTAGTAGAGTTGGAGTAGATTCAGGATTATCATTACCTCCAGGCTTCCCACCAATTTATAATTCTTTACGAAATGAAAGTTGGCAATTATATGATCCGGCATTAACTGGATTGATGCAATTTAATAATATTACCGATCCTCAAGATTTAGAAAAGCAAAAGATTTTCTTTCCTTTAACTAAATTTTACAGCAAAGATACACCGCCAGATCAAGCCCCATATACTGTTGATATTAGAGTGTTTTATGATCCAGTTGTATTTGGAAGAGTAGATTTATTAGGACCAAGATATTTAAGAATTAAAAATTGCATAATGGTAGCTCCACCCACAGATGGCGTTAAAGATTATAAAAATAATTTAATTGCACCCTATAACGGAACTGTTTCTTTAGAAGGCGGTTTAGTATTTGAGGACGATGGAACTACGGTAATGAAAGTTCTTCCATCAGACGGTTATCAAGCAACATTAAATACATTAATTCATTTACCAGACAATATTTCAGCCAGTCCAACATTAGTAAATGATGGTATTTTATTCTCTGATGTAGAGTATTCGTTTAAAATTAATCATTATGTATTAATTGGTGAATCACTTATAACTTCAGGATGTATCCCAGAAGTAAGTCAGAATAAAAATTTAATAAATTCAACTATTTTCTCAAATGTAGATTTTAATGCTATTAAAAATATTCCGCTGCCCGACATAGATGCAGCAAATCAATGTGTATTAAATGCTATTAACAATTTTAGAGAAAATATCTCTCTCGAAACTGCAGATAAGCTTCAAACCGATATTACAGATTGTTTAGGTAAATTACAACAAGATACAGAGCAAGCGGCTTTAGACATTATATTAAACGCATATAACCCTTATAAAAGTAATTTTGAATTAGATCCGTCAATTCAATTTACATCCCTTCCAATTCAAGTATCAGTTGTTTTGGCAGATAATAATGGTGCAACTTTAATTAATAAATTACCTTCAAGTATCGCATCTCAATTAGCGGAAAAATTAAAGGCAGATATTACTTTAGGCGAGATATCAAATTTTGCTTATGATGGATATGGTGCTTTTATAGCCAATATTACCAGTTCAGAACCAGGTAATGGTAATATAAAAGTTTCATTTAATAATAACTATATTAGTATTTTTAATAATCCTTCAAATATAAACGAATTACCATCAGTGTCTATTAAAGAATTATTATATACATTCGTTCTTACTTCTGTACCTGATGCTGCGGTTAGAAGAGATGAGGGTGATGTTGCTTTGGATGCAGGTAGTTAATGGTTAATAATGATAAAAAAATTAATTATCAAGATCAGGATGTTGTAAATATAAATATAAAAAATTTATTTACTACAATAGTGTCTGAAATTGATAATTATAGAAGCCATAGAAATATAAATGATATATCTGGATCATTAACCATTAACAATATAGATGAAATAAGAGCCGGAGATAGGTATTCTCCAGATTATCAAGAAAGCAGATGTAATGCTTTTTACAGAATGATAGGATTTCCAATAGTAGATAAAGATAATAATTTTTATAGTCCAGGATTTGATAAAAATGTTAATTTAGATAATGATAAATACGAAAAACATATTAAGATAGCGGGAAATTTAAACAAAAATGTTATTAAGTTATTAAATGATAGAGAAGATATATATAAAAAATATTCTCAAATTTTTTCTAAACAAGATATTAATGCAGTGGCGTTAAATTTGGCAAATATTTATGTAAGAGATTTTTCAGATCAAATACTTGAATTAAATGATCCTCAGGCATTTAGCGCCCAATTATTTAATGTATCCAGCAAAAATTTTATTAAAACATCAGTATTTCAAGATAAGTCAAGTGAAATTACAGTGGATTTTAAAGCAAAACATATTATTAAACCATTTATCGTTAATCCAAAAATTGATTTTACAGTAGTTCCATTAAAAAATTTAATTTGTAAGCCATTTTTATCTAAAAATGATGCTATGATAAGCGAAGCAGATATCCTTAGGCGTCCATACATTGAAAAGGTAATTAAAACTAAATATTATAATTCAAGTTTTAAAGATGAAACAACTGACAATTTGGATAAAGTAATTGATGATGCGTTAAATGCAATTACTCAAAACAGTTCAACATTGGATGATGAAAAGGAAACTATTAGAGCTGTTTTATTACAAGATTTAAACAAAGCAGATCTTATTATATTAAAAAAATTCTTAAATATAATTAGAGCATTGGTTAAATCGTTAATTTCAAATATACATATTATTAATAATACTAATATTAAAATTAATTTTCAACCAATACCGAATAATAAATTTGGTCCAGAATATGGTTTAACTTTAAATGATGTTGATTATGGAGATACTGTCAGAAATAAAGAAATTGAAAAAAATATTGCAGAATTAAAAAACAAGAAGATTTTGGCTGACATTCAGTTAAAAATTGGCAGAAAAAATAACGATTTAGGTAAATTTTCTTTTGCTAATATAGATGATATAATTCTTGGAGAAACTCATAATATTGATGATTTTTACGCCGATCAATTAGATAAACTTGTTAAAAAACGCAATAAAATTGGTCTTGATGGAATAAATGCTTTTCAAGAAATAGAAATGCTTTTGGGAGAGTTTAGTGGTCTTGGATTAATTGATATTTTCGTAATACAAGCTGCTTTATGGGGTTCTGACTTAAGCGTTTTATTAGGATTAATTGATGACGATGCTTTTAAAAGATATACTTCTTTAATTTCTGCAACAAATGTAAATAGATTAAGCGTAAATGATGCACTTAAAAGTTTTGAGAAAAAAGCCGCCGAAATATATAAAATAGTTCAAAAATATTATACAGATCCTCAGTTTAACCAATAATTATATTTATTTTAAATTTTTCTAATAATTTGGTATAATGTTAAGGTTAATTATGTCTTTTGATTTAAAAATATCTGCTGGAGATTTAGTTATTAATAGTGGTGAGCTGGTTACTACGACAAATGAAGACAAATTAGTTCAAGATATATTAAAAATATGTTTGACAAAAGCTGGTAGTAATTTATATCAACCTTGGTACGGCTCTGCTATTGGTCAAAGTTTAGTAGGATCAGTATTAGACGACAATATATCATTTACCCTTGCCAGTAGCCAATTACAGAATGCCTTAGAGAATTTAAAGAAACTTCAAGAATTACAGGTTATAAGTGGGCAAAAAGTATCTCCTCAAGAACAAATAGCGCTAATTAGTGATATATCTATAATTAGGAACAATGTAGACCCAAGGCTAATAGAAGTTTTAATTAAAGTTTTCAATAAAGCTTTTAAATTGGTAAGTACCGGATTTACGGCAAATAATCTAACATAAGGCAAAAATGGTAAATATTCGTAGTGCTAATGAAATAATTTTAAATTTATTAGATTATTTTAAAACAGTTCAGCCAGATGCTACGCTTAACCCAGGTAGTGTTATTAGAGATTTATTTGTTGAAATGCCAGCAAGCCAATTATCCTTGCTATATGACGAATTATCTAAAATATCAAACTTACAATCCTTACGATTAGTTAGCGGTAGTGATTTAGATAAATTAGCCAAAAATTTCGGTGCCACCAGGAAAAGTTCCGTTAAATCCTCTGGAACAGTTATTTTTACATTTAGTTCTATTCCGGCCACAGTATCTTTGGTTAAAGGTGATTTGGTTTATGCTTCAAATGGAGCAACTTTTGCTATTTTAAACTCAATAACAGTTAATCCTAACTCTTTAAATGCTTATAGATCTCTTGCCGCTAAATATCAAGCAGATTTAGATTTCTTAAATATTTCAGATCAATATGCTGTTGAAGTTGCGGTTCAGGCAACAGCTCCTGGTTCATCCGGCAATATATCTAAATACAGTATTAATAAAACTTTTATTTCTGGCGTTTCTAATGTAATGAACCCATTGCCATTTTTTGGTGGCTCAGATCAAGAAGATGATGCTACTTTTAGAAATAGAGTTTTAGCAATTTTTAGTGGTTCAAATATTGGAACCAGCTTAGGATATAGAAATACTGCTTTATCGGATCCAAGCGTATTAGATGCATTAGTAATTGAGCCAGGCGATCCATTAATGACAAGAGATGGAACGGTAGTTAAAAAGAATAACGACGGCAGTTATACAATATTGTCAGAAGGTCAAGGCGGTAAGGTAGATATTATCATATTAGGAAATAGAATTGCTGAATATATAGATAGTTTTATTTATCAAGACAAAAGTAATAATAATAACCCAGCTGATGATAAAAATGATTATATTCTTGGGCAAATAGCAGATGATGTTAATAAAACTATTAATAGAAAAAGAATAGATAATATAGCAAATTCAGTTTTACCAGCGCAACCAGTACAAGAAATAGTTGAAGTTTCAGGATCATTAAGTGGAAATAATTTTGTTCCTAAAAGTGTTGATAGTCTTGGTAGAGTTTCTGGAAATTATGAATTAATTAAAGATGAAGGATTATACGGCGGTAGCCCTTGGGGGTTTGATAAATTCAAATGGGTATCAGATCGTATATCATTATATCAAGAAGATAAAGTTAAAGGTAAATTTGCAGGACAAGATAACTTAACATTTACTGATGTGTTGGCTATACCTAAAATTCAACAAAATATTTTAATTACTAATGAAAATAGCCAGGTATCATCTGATAGATCTGTAGTTCAGTTATTACACACTCCGGCGACATCAATAACAAGAGTTTTTAATACTAATACCGGAGAGAGATATTTAATTACGGATCAAAACCCAGATGGTGATGGCACACTAAATACCACTGGAAGAATTAAGATCTCCGGAAACACATTACCATCATCAAGTGATATTTTGCAGGTAGATTATACTTGGGTTGTAGATTATGATAGATATAGTGATTATGACGGTATTACATTTAATGATAATTTAAGATCGGTAGAAGATAGCGTTGATTGGGGTCTATCAAATCAAATCAGACAAGAAGATGTTTTGTTTGAATTAAACAATGATAATACTTTTTATGTTGGAACAGTAAAACATAATATTAATTCGGTTATTTCTACAAATTTATTTAATCAAATCGATGGTATTACTACAGTTGTTTCTTCTGGCACTTTTACTGGAAGATTAGCGGTTAATTTATACGCTTTAAATTCTGAGTTATTAAATATAGATAGCATAAAATTACAAAACACTGATTTAGAGGTTTATAATACATCTGAAGGTGATGGGGTATTCTTTAATGACAGAGTTGTTGTTGGATCTCAAATTAAATATAATATTACGATTATTTTACCAACAGATACTGCAGCAACCGAAAATACAAGACTTACTGTATTTTATAATACAACTGATGTTTTTAAAGTAAATAATATTAATGGTAATTTTATTAATAACCAAATAACTATTCCTGTCTCTAATTTTAGCTCCACAATTTCATCTTATATGATTAAGGTTAATTATATTGCTAATACACAGGATGCTTTGGTATGCGGTATTGCTAATATGCCTTTAAGCAGATTGGGTAATGGGTTTATAACCAATTCTACTGTTGGGTTTTTAAATAATTTTGCTAACAACACCTTAATTAAAGAAAATCAAGTAATACAGCAAAATGCATTTAATGAATTTTTTATTACATTAAACGCAAAATCAACAGATTATAATATTACTGACAAACATATTGTTTCTATAATAAGATTAATTGATAATGTTGAATTATGGAACGCAAATAATAAAGGCACCATTACTACAGATACAAATAATACATATCAAATTATATTAGGCGGTCTTAACTCACCGGCGATAGGACAAAATGTATTAGTTCTTTATTATTCAGATGATTTAAGAAGAACTCAGCCATTTACTTTTGCAAATTCATTTATTAGAGGAGATATTCAGTTATTAGATTATGATTTTTCTGCCGATAAATTTTTTATACCATTTTATCAATTTACAGCGGAAACATCAGTATCATTTGACATAATTGATCCTACTACTAATTTATCTATACTTTCTGGAACAGACGGTTATTTAGTTCCATTGATAAACGATAGACAAGCCTCATTTTATGCTCCCACTTTAATTCTTAGTTCAATTTCGAATATTTTAGGTAAGAAAGTTAATATTAAAAATTCTTTATATCCGTTTAATAATGCTATGTATGATATTATTAGTTATGATTTAACAAATAATAGTATTGTTATAGCAAATAATTTAGAAAACTTAGATATAAGTCAAATTTCAGTTATTAGAATTGCAGATGGTAAAGATTTATGGACTTATAGTTGTTCTATTGATTTTAATAATTATAAACTATATTTACCAAAAGATACTTTAGCGTCAGTTGGAGATAGAGTTTATGTTTTATTTTTTAGATCTAAACCTTTAAGACAAGCTCCATCTAAATTAAATCTTATTGTGTCAGATCAAATTAATAACTCTGGTATTTTAACAGTTAGGGGTAAAACTTTAAATAAAGTTTCAGATATTGTATTTACCGCAGTCAATAATGGATTAAAACAAAATGTTATTGAGGCGTTAAAGAAATATCTTGGTTTGTCCTCCGTATCTTCGTTATCATCTTATTTATCATTAGTTAGAATTACTAATTTAGAAAAAGTTTCAGTTTCTACAAATGATGAGGTTTTATCAGTATTAAATGATTATGATTTAATTGGTAGTAAAATCAAGAATAATGTGTATTATTCTGATGAAGTATTAAATGATGTTTCATTGAATAATTTTGAGTTCATATTACCTTCAACAGCAAAAAATATTGCTAACGAGCCTAAAATTGGAGATAAGTTTAGAATTACATTCTACTATATATTAGATAACCAGTATGAAGATATTCAATTTACAAGAAATGGATCGTTATATACAAATAAAAATTTTGCATTTATAGAAAAATTCTACATATCTGGAGGGTTTTCCTCATCTTTATCTACAAAATTTACATTATCTTATTTTAATCAACCTGCTACAGGATCGAGATATAAGGTATTTTATGATTATTTGGCGCCAAAACAAAATGAAAGAATTACTATACGATATAATTATAACAGATTAATTGGAGATACTACATTAACAGTTGAAAGTAGCCGTCCCATTAATGCTGATGTTTTAGTAAAATCAGCAAATGCATTAAGTATAGATCTTACTATGAATATAGTTATTAAAGCAGATTTCCTTAGCTCATCTACAACTGTGGTTCAGAATGTAAAAGATCAAATTACCAATGCTATAAATACAAATGTGCTTGGTGATACAATTAATAGTTCAGATCTAATAAGTGTAGCTCAATCTGTAGCTGGAGTAAGTCGTTCTCGGGTAATATATTTTAATAAAACAGGAGAGGTTGGTCAAGTTTTAACTATTACTGCTCAAAAAAATGAATATTTTTTAGCAAATAATATTATAATTAATATTGAGAGTGTTTAATTTGAAAAATCTTCGTTTAATAGGTGTAGAAATAGTAAGTAATACTGAAATTAAAGCCAGATTTACTGAAAAATTGGCTTTAAGTATAGATACCTCTAATGTAAGCATTGTTTCTCAGACGCCAGGTGTAGATAATCCCGGTGTTTTAAGCGTATCAGTAGTTGATGATATTCTAACTATTAATTCCTATCCTTTAACACCATCTGCAGCATTTTTCTTAACTTTTAATTCAACATCTGACAGTAAATTTAAATCTTTAAACGGAGATGCTTTATTATTTGAAGATGGTATTACTAACAGGTATTTAATTATTGGTCCAGTAGAAAATGATAATGTTATAAAAACTAATATAAATAATTATTTACGAGACAGTATTTATAACACCGATAATACTTCAGTAATTAGTAAATATATAGATAGTTTAGCGATAAATCTTTCTAAAGGTTTATACGATATTAGGCAAGTTAAGAATGAAAACTATCTCTCGGTAGAAATTAAAGATGAAAAAAAGACAAGAGGTAGAGGTCCATTTGATAGATTATCAGAAGAGGGCGCTTACGAAATAATAAGAGTTGGAAAACAATTAACTGGCACAAAATTGTCAAAAACATTATCTTTTGATGATTTTCCAATTGATCCAATTACTTTACAAGGAATTGATTATTCTGAAGATTTAAAGACGGCCTCAGAAAATAAAAACGGATTTTTTAATTTAAAAACATTTGTATTAAGTTTAAATAAAAAATTTATTACAAAAGTAAATAGTATAGTTTTTAATTATACTGATAAATCTCCATATACTTACGATATAGAAAAATACGGCTACCAATTACTTGAATCAAAATATGATAGCCAATATGCTTTTACTTATTTACTTTTAAAAAATAATCAAGTAAAAATAAGTGATTTAATTTTAAATGACACCAATTTTTCTTTAGAAAATATTTTTAATATTTCGGTTAAATATCAATATAAAGATACATCTATTTCTATAGATCCTACAACGATTGAGGTTAGCACCGTTTTATCTTCCGGCAGAGAAACTCTCCCTCCGTTAAAGAATATTTTCAATTTAAAACACGCTCCAATCACTAAAGCAAATGGTAAGATTGGTAGTGTTGGAGATGTGGTTTTTTATAATTTAAGTGCTCCTCCAAACTCTAATGTAAAACATCCGGCATTTTTATATGAGATACCTTATAGAGTTGATTATTTGCCATCTCGTGTTGGGGAATATGCGATAGATTATGAAACCGGAACTGTATATGTATATGGTGAAAGTCAAGAAATGTCTGGTACTGGAGCTACTCCACCAGTAATAGTATATAATTACAAATATTCCTTTAAAGAAGATATCGATTATGTTTATGACGAAAGCTTGTTAGAGTTAGTTTCATTACCTAACGGAAATTTAAAAGAAATATCAGCTGACATTAGTTTTAGTTTTGAAAATGTGTTGGCTAAAGATATTGATTATATTGCAAATATACATAAAGAGGCTTTAAACGAAAGAATAGGAAATAATTTAATTGCCTTAAATGCACTTAAAGCACAAAATAGTCCTATTACAAATGTATTTAGAATATATAATGAAACTTCTGGAGAATTATATAAATTTGTAAGATTTAATAATGATAAAATATATTTTTCTTATAATATACCACCAAACATTCAATCATTAGTTAGAGAAAGGGCTTCGTTTGATTATGTCTCTAACGAAACTTTATTTATTAACACTATAATTACTACTGTTGATCCTAATATAAAAATATTTAAAATTTTATTAAATAATAATAATATAGTTGGTTCAAGTGAAGACGGTTTAGGTTTTTCAGAAAACTCTACTGTTAATTTTTCAGATTTAAATATTTTTGTTAATGAGTTGTATTTTGATAATTTTATATCTGAAACTGATAATTTGACAAGATTAAATCAAGTTGGTTATTATCAAGTTGATTATAAAAATGGTGTAATTTATTGCGCAGTAGATATAAATCAAGATTTTAATATTGGCTCTGTTTCTTATAAACGATCTTATATCAATACACAATACCCTCACATATTAAGTGTAGAAGATTTATATTATCAATTTAGCTCAATTTCTCAAAAAGAAAAAACTTTTGCTTATTCTGATATCTTTGACGGATCTGCATATGTTGAAAATTTGGAATATTTAAATGAAAGATTTTTAAATAACGATCAATTGTATCCTTATGTATTATTAAATAATAAAATAGGATCTTTTGATAATTCTGAATTTGTACCAGGCGTTAGCAATAATGTTAAGTATATTAGAGGATTATATGAATTAAATGATTTATATAATAATATACAGCCAATAAATTTTGCTAATGCGGCGTCAGCTTCTGGTAAAATAGTAAGCGTATCTTCTCTTGATTTTGAAGAATATCAAATAGTTCAATATGATGGATATCAATACTATATTACATTAAATAATCCATTATATTATTTATCACCAAATATATCTTTAAATATAAGCGTAATTAAAGCTTCTGATGGATATGAATTATGGGATAATTCTGGATCTTATGTACTTGGCAATAATTTGACTTTAGTTTTATCCGGAATTAATAATCCTCAAAACGGAGATTATGTAGTAGTTAATTATTCATTTACTATTAACGATTTATCTTCTTTGGTAATTGATTATAATAAAGGTGATTTTTATATAGATTATACTTATTTGGCAGATGAAATTGTTATTAGTTATGAATATGGAGATAATGTTTTAGATTTTAGAAATAGTTCTGCTCTTAATCCTAATGAAGATTATTATGTAAGTTATAAAGTTGGTGCTTTAAGAGATGCATTATTAAAGAATTTCGGTTTATTAATCGATATCCCAATACTTTCCACTTTTGATACATTGTTTGATAGGGAAAGATATAGAGATTGTTTAATTGCAGCAATGCAATCATTTATTAGTGGTCCATCATTAACTGCAATCAAAAATATTGCATCAATTATATCTCATACTCCGGCCGAAGTTAAAGAATCAGCTTTTACTAATTGGTCATTAGGATATAATTTATTATCTCAAGAAGAAATTATAACATCCGGCGATTTAAATCTTTTGCCATCTAAATATGGTAGTGGAGTTTTAATTAAAAATAGTGATGAATATATTAAATTACCAATAGCAGGAAATTTAAAAATAGAAGAAGGAACATTTGAGAGTTGGATTATACCTGAATGGAACGGTTTAGATAATTTAGCAGATTTAACAATTTCTATTTTAAAAAATGGTGTTCCTTTACCAGAAAATCAAATTTTTATAGGAGCGGCCGAATATCACCCGTCATATGTTGTCGAAAATAATAAATATGTTATTAAATTAAATAAAAACGATAGAGTTGATGGGACTCCTAATAAATATAAAGATGGTGTATTTATTTACTACGATAAAGATTTATCTGGCGATTTTTCCAGATGGTATCTTGCTATTCAAGACGGATATGATGATGGGTATATTGTAAAAAATTATGATATTACAATAGAAACTAACGGTAAATTTTATGATTCAAAATTTACTTCAGTTTCGAAACCATATTCTGGAAGTTTATTCACATCTGTTAGCAAAATAAATTACAAAATAACCAATGATATTAATCCTCAGCAAGAAATAACATTTTTGGCTGATACAACTCATTATATTTTAGATTATGCCGAAAATGAAAATAAAAATAGAATTTCTTTATTTAAAGATGAGACCGGATATTTAAATTTCAAAATTTTCGATAGCAATAAAACATCTTATTTAATTAGTTCTGATATCTCTGCCTGGAAAGCCGGAGAAAAACATTTTGTTGCCACATCTTGGAAACTCAACGCAAAAACCGGAAGAGACGAAATTCATTTATTTGTTGATGGACAAGAGGTTCCAAATATTTTTAAATATGGTGAAAAACTTAAACCATATCTGCACGAAAAATATAGAACTATTAATCCGGAACAAATAATAGGTTTCATTAATAATAATATTGTTTCATCTACTGATTTATCGACAACTTTCGGATCTAATATCGTTAATTCATCAATTAATTTTGGTGCTTATGGCATTAATATTGGTGATACTTTATATATAGAAGAAGAGGGTTTTTCAACTACTGGATATAATATTACATTTGTTAATGGAAATAATTTAACATTAGCATCTGTTATGCCATTAACAATACAGAATGGTAAGTTTTCAGTAAATAAAACATCATTCAGTGTTAAAACTCCTATTGATATTTATCCCAATATTGCTGTTTCTTTATTACACACAAGCTTAACTAATAATGATTTGCAAGGTACTATTGGCGCCAGCATTGTTTATTCTTCATCATCTAATTTTATAAGCTCTAAAATTAATCCAGGATATTTAATTAAAATAGATGGTTTAAGTGATGTCTATACTATTTTAAGTGTATCAGCCAATTCGTTAATTATAAATGACACTCTTCCATCATCTTTTTCTGGCACCAATTTTTATATTTATAAAAATGAAGATGAAGAAATACCAGGCGTTAGAGCCTTGCATCCAGCGTACGAAATAAGTGAAAGCACAGATGGTTATTATAACGCGGTTTTGACAATTAGAGATAAAGCACTAATTAACGATATAGTATTAATTAATACATTAGGTATTAATAATAGAAGGTTAAAACAAAAATATTATATTTGGGGTAATAATGCTAATGTAATACCGACAAGATTACCTCCACCCGTTTCTTTAAATGATGTTAAAATTTATAAAGTATTATTAGATAGAACAGCAATAGGACCAAGCAATTCCACCTTATCATTCGGTGTATTCAATTCTAATAATTTAAAAACGGATCAGCCATCTAATACAGACAGCGGAAGATTTTTAACTGTAGAAATTAATGGCACCAATATAGATTTTAGCACATCAGTTAGCGTTAATATAGATGGCATTAGATTAAATCCAATTTCTGGATTGCAAGAAAATGTTATCGAAACTTTAACTTTTACTGATGTTGGCTCTCTTAATACTTCTAATTTATTTTTATTAGTTAATACAGTACAAGTTAATTGCAAACCAATAGATACTTCCAAAGACTGTTTATTATTAGCGGTTAAAGAAGCGAATGCTATTACATATAAAGATATAAATACGGCATATCTTGCTGATGGATATGAGATAGTTTCTCCAGTCATTAGATTTAGTTATCAAGTTTCTGTAGGTAATACTCTTTATAATGATGGATCAGATGGATATGTAGTTAGAGACGAAAACGCTCATTTTTCAGATACTTTAATTGGTAATTATTTAAGAATAATATCTCCGTCTGCAGTTGCCGGTTTCTATAATATAACTGGAGTTTCTTCTGATAGAATGAGTTTAACTTTATCTCAATTGTCATCTTCTTATCCATTACCATTAACCACATTTACCGATGGCGTATATGAAGTTTTGAATTTACATACTTATAGTAGTGGATTACAAAACGGCTTCTTTACATTTGAAGAAGATAGGTTTGCTGGCATTCCATATATTCTAACTAAAGGAATGTATGAGTTTGATTATTATACATATTTAACAATACCATTTAAATCTAACATTCCTTATTTTTATCTTGGATCCAGTTATGATGAAAAAAATCAATTAGGTGGGATTTTAGATGAAGTAAGAATATCTTCTGCTATGTATAGTGATGTTAGAATTGGAGAGGTAGTTAGTTCTTCAAAAGAAACTATTACCAAACATTATAATTCGGTTAAACCTCCTAAATTAACATCGAATTTGATTTTTTATTCTACATTTGATGAAAAACCATTCGTTAATAAGGCTGATTTTTACATTACTTCAAACCATCAATACATTCAGGCTTCTGAGAAAGTAAATGATAAATTTAATCAAAGTATTTGTTTTACTAATGCTCCTTTGAAATTCGAAAATCTTGGAATTTTAAACAAAAATGAAGGAACTATAGAGTTTTGGATTAATACATTGTTTGATTCCTGGAACGATATAGCATATCGTTTCTACTTTGACGCATCTTCGGTAGTATCAGAAAAAACCACAAGCGTAAATAATGTGGAAGTTAAAATTAAAGGTAGGGCATCAAAAATTGTTAGTGTCAAATTACTTTACGGTGATAAAGATTATGATTACTTTATTAACGGAACTATTTCCAGTGATAAACAAACTATTTATTTAAGAAAACCACTACCAAGCCCAAATACACCGGTAATAGTAAGTTATGAACCAACTGGTACAAATGGAGATCGAATTTCTATATATAAAGATCCATCTGGATATATTAATTTTAATATAAGAGCCGATTCATTAGATTACCAAATTAGAGCACCTATTTTCTGGACCAGAAACTCTTGGCATAGAGTAAAGGCATCTTACAAAGTTAATGGCGGATTAGGTAAAGATGAAATTAGATTATTTGTAGATGGATATGAAAGAGGCAATGTTTTATTTGGAAGCGGCTTACTATTAGGTCAAGGTGTAGTTATGGGCTCATCTTATGTTGGAGAATCAAGCATTATTTCTTCAATTACCTTTAAAGATACTATAAATGAATTTTATATTGGAACAGATCATAGTGGTAAAAATGGTGCATTTGCCTTAATAGATAATTTAAGAATTAGTAATGTATCAAGGCCTTTATATATGCCTTATGGCGAATCATTAGATGTAAATTACAGTTCTAATACCGAGATAGTGTTGCCGGTTGTCGAAGATTTATATACAACTTTACTTTTAGACTTTGATAAAGTAATTGAAAAAGTTGAAGATTTCGCTAAATTGCGCAACGATGAGATAGGTTTATTTGATTTTACTATCACAGTATTTGATTCATTTAAATTAATTAGTCAAAATGATAAATTACAAGAAATATTAGAAATTTTAGTTAAAAAATTAAAACCAGCTAACTCTAGAAGTTTTATCATATACAAATGATTTTTAAGATATATATAATAAAGAGATAAAAATGAGAATACCGGTATCAGCTCCACAAAATAAATGGTTTAATGGTCAAAATATTGATGATGCTGATTTATTAACTGAACAAAGTTATAACAATCAAATTCAAACTGGAATTATTAATAATCATTTTGGATCCGGTGTAGTTCCAGATGTATTATCTCAAAAACAATTATTTGATTCTTTATTGGTTTCTGGCGTATTAGATGGCAAGGGTATAGATTTTCAAAATCAGCCCAGAGATCAAAATCAAGGATCTCAATTAGAAGTTGAATTATCTGGATCTTTGGCTACTGGTAAAAGAACAGTTAAAGTATTAATTATAGGTTTAAATTTTGAAAATACATTACAGTATGATAGATTTGTGTTTCATACAAATGAAAAACAATTTTCTAAAAACCATTATGTTAGAGTATTAAAAGTATTTTTTAATGATTTCATTGGGGACGCTAATTTATCTTTTAATTTGGGTGGCAGAATTGTTATTAAAGAAACTAATCCATTAACTATTTCTCGAGATAGTTTAATGTTAGCGCAAGATGTAGAACCAAATTTATTTTTTAGAGATTTCTTTGTTTCTGGAGGCGGTTCATTATCAAGTATGCTACAACAAGCCTTACCAAGTTATAATTTAGATACCTTAAATATTAAAACTGGATATAGACAATTAAGAGAATTGGCAGAAAATGATGTAGTTTCTCAAATAGGTCAAAAATTTTTAGCATCAAATAGTAATATTCAAAAAATTACCTTATTGATGTCCGTAGATAATTCATCTAATCCAGCAGATTTAGTATGGAATGGTGATTTAATAGTTAGTTTATATCCATTGCAATCTGTATTAGATTGTCCGGTTGAAATATCACCGACATTAGCAATAGATTTCCCACCATCAAATATTCCTTTAGCACAATTAAGTTTTAATTATAATAGTTTAGCAGATCGTGGAGTTGTATTAGATACTGTTCCACAACCTGTTGATTTTATTTTCAGTAATACTGCGGTTGGTGCAGGAACCGCTATATCTGCAGATAAATATTATGTAATAACCGTTAAAAGAGCAGGTTCGGCAAATAAGTGTAGTATTAAATTTGCTGTCGGAGAAAATATTTTTTCAGAAAGCAGATTAACATTATTTGATGGTAATGATTGGGTAGATGTTTCTGAAGAAAGTTTATGGTTTCAAGTATGGTCTGATGCAGTTAAAATTTCAGATGGTCAGGCTTATGATGCAGGTGTGGGTGTTTCTGTACCGAAAGTTAAATTAGATAATAATACTGGTGTAAATATTGATTATTGTTTAGATAATGTATCCTTTGTCAGAAACGATGTATATTACGCTCATCTTTCTGCTGTTGAAAATACAAGCGTGCCTGTTCAAGATGCAAGAACTGGCAATACAATAGATAGTATTAAACAATATGAACCGTCCTTATCTTTAATTAAAGATAGTGAGTTATTAAAATTAACTCAAACATCAGATCCATTGATTTTAGGCACTGTTTCAGATAAAAATGTCAAATCTTATAATGCATTATCGGCCGCTATATCGGCTTATTTAAGAGAATACTGTATAGTTAAAAACGAATTATTAATTAAAATTATAGACGATCCTACAGATCCGCGATATGATTTAGATGTTTTAAATTTAGTAACAGAATTCTTAAATGGCAATTTAAATAACGCAAAATTTATTCCTAACATATCTAATCCTACAAATTTTTATAGAATTTGTAGAAGTGAATTAATTTCATTAACATACGGTGATTTAAATGATGATGGTGTTGTTGATGAAAATGATTTAGCGATAGCACAAAATTTATTAGGTGTAAATTTAACATCCGTACCAACACAACAAGATTATATTTCTCTAACTAATTATTTCGTTGATGATGGTCCCCTTACATTCCAAGTATTAGATGGAGTAAATGTTGTAGCAAGCGGTACTGATGGTATTTTAACCGTAAATGTTTTAGATGGCACCTTGGCTAATTTTGCAAGTGCATCAACCAATTTTTCTGCTTTATCTAATTTATCTACTTTAAAAGTTCATATTCCTACTGCTATTAATCCAAAAAATATAGGTTCATTTAGTATTACCGCATTACTTGATCCAAATAATATTACTATTAAAAAATTATATTATAGTCCAGAAGTAATATTGCAGGCGTATAAGGCTGATATCAATGGAGATATGATCGTAAGCAGCGTAGATACAAGCTTACTAACTGATTATATTTATAAAAACCCTCCATTTCCCGCTACATCCTCTCCTGCCAATAAAATTGGTACTAAGTTTAATGTTTTGAAATTAACATTAGAACAATTCACCGACAGAGATGATGATTATAGTTCAAGCATAAATAATAGAAGTTCATTAATACATATTGTTCCAGATATTTTAGCAGACGGTTATAATTTAGGCTTCTCTTTATATGGCCAAGATCTTTTAACAAGTCCGGTTGCATTTAATATAGTAAAACAATTATCTTGGAATGATTATTATATTACAACAAGTCCAAATGTAAGAATGGTTCCAGTTGCATTTACATATCAAAGTGGTCATAACATAAATACCTGTAATGTAAGCGGAAAGTCAAGCGATATTTATCCATTTATAGAGGCATTTGATCCTGGCAAAAATGATTTCTTTATACCTAACAATTTGGTTATGAACTTAGGTGGAGAAATTTTAAGATCTGATGGTTATTTCTATAAAGTAGATTTTGAAGTTGGTCAAATTACTTTAGAATTACCTGCATCAGCGATTGTTGAAGAAAAATATATAAACTTATTTGCTGACTTTATATGCAATCAAGATGGAAACGGTAAAACTCGACTTGGATATAATTCTATGAAATTTGCGGATTGTTCCGTAGTAGAATCGGATGCATTACTTAAGGATCAGGTTAGAATATCGGTTTCATTACAATCTAATTCTCCATTATTGGATGGGTATTATTGTGATAATATGAGCGGTCCAATAGTTGATGGTAGAATGGGTATTTATTTAGACCATCAAACCGGTTTATTATATTTAAATTTTGCTAATTTGTTTGATGATTTTACACTTCAAACCTTAAGCACAAAATTAAATATCACTGTTTATCTTAAAAAAGCAGGTTGGAACAATAAACCATTATTTGTTTCTGCAAGCAAAACACAAAACATACTTGAATTAACTCCAGAAACTTTCAACTGTGGTAATGATACCCTAATTATCTTAACATAATGGTTATTAAACAAGGAGATAAGGTAAAAGTAAAAGCCAAAGTAATATCTTTGGATACTCCTGTTATTCCCAAAGGATTTGTTGTTTTTAAAAATGGTAATGTAGAAATAGGTAGGGTAAAATTAAATTCCAGGGGAGAAGCAGAATTAGAAGTATCTGATTTAAATCCAGGAAATAATAATATTATCGCCGAATATGATGGTCAGGGCCGCTTCAACACAAGCGTATCTTCAATTGTTATAGAAAATGTGGTTAGTAGAACTCCAATTTCTACCTCAATTTCATTAATTAGCTCTAACTTTTCAATTAATTATGGAGAGTTTGTTAATTTTACTGCAACTGTATTATCTGCAGACGGATCTATTCCTCAAGGTCGTGTAAAATTTTATTCAAATAATTTAGAAATTAAGGAAGTAGAGTTAAATAATTTAGGTGTAGCTAATTCCGGAGATGTTTTCCTTGAAGGCGGATTATATGAAGTTAAAGCGTATTATGTAGGTAATGATTTTTATGGTCCAAGTATTACTTTACCAATATCTCAATTAATTTCACCAATCTCAACAACAGTAAATTTAACATCCAATCTAAATCCGGCCGGCAATAATCAATTAGTTAATTTTTCAGCACAAGTATCTTCTTCTTATGGAATACCACAAGGAAGAGTAAGTTTTTATGATGGCTATACTACATTATTAGCAACTGGAACATTAGACGGTTCTGGTACAGTTGTATTCACTACTAAAATTGCTGATATAGGTACTCATTATATTACAGCAGTTTATTTAGGCAGCAGAAATCATTTAACTAATACTTCTAATATTTTAAGTCAAGTTATTACAGATCCGGTTTATACTCCAGTAAGTATGACATTAACCGCATCTCCAACTTCTTCTTATTATAATCAACTTATAACATTAAATGCAACATTAACATCAACATCGGTTCCTGATGGAATTGTTGATTTTTATGATGGGTATTATACTTTTCTTGGTAGTGGATATTTATCTGATGGATATACTGAATTATCAATTTCTTCATTATCTACAGGATCTCATTATTTAAGAGCGATATATAGAGGCACTGAGGTTTTTGAAACAAAAACAGCCACATTAAATTACACGGTTAGTAAAGCCGGAGTATATTTAGATTTTAGCATTCCTGGATCAAATCCATCTGGTTATGGCTCTAATATATATTTATTATGTAAAGTTTCTGGTGATTATGGTAGCGTTCCTTCTGGTAGCATTAATTTTTATGACGGATATTATTTAATTGGTTCTGCAATTCTGTCCAATATCGATGGAGTTGCTACTGCATCTATTTCTGGTTATGATTTTAATGCTGGAACGCATTTATTTACAGCGATTTATTCTGGAGATAGCAATCATAATGGATTATCTCAAGAATTATATCACGATATTTATAAATCAGTTTCAACTATTTTATTATATCAAACATTAGGCACTAATCCATCTGAATTAGGCGATACTTTAACATTTAGTGCTTATGTGGTCGGCTCTGTTGCTACCCCGACAGGTGATGTGATTTTCTTTAAAGATGGATATGATGCATTGTATTCTGGCACTTTATCTTCAGGTCAATTAAATTATAATCCTGTATTTTTATCAGCTGGAACATATTATTTGTCAGCAATTTATTACGGTGATAATAATTATTTGCCGGCATATTCTTCTACATTAGTTCATCAAGTAATTGGATATGGAACATCTATAACAATTGAAAAAGCGATAGCGGATCCAAATCCATCTGTAGTTGGAGAAACTATTAATTATATTGCAACTGTCTCAAGTATTTATGGAACTCCTACCGGAAATGTTCAATTTAAAAAAAATGGAACTGTGGTCGCCACCTCTTCTTTATTAGCGGGTATTGGTAATGGATCTATTACTTTTTTTGGCGCCGGAACATTTAATATAACTGCTTCATACCTTGGAGACGGTATATTTGGTCCAAAAACATCAGATCCTATTGTACAAACTGTGAATAAAGCAAACACTTCTGTGTCTTTATCTGCATCTCCTGGTGTCGGATGTGCTGGCTCTAATACAACATACACCGCTGATGTATCTGTAAATTTTCCAGGCTCAGGAACTCCATCCGGAACGGTTATATTTAAATACGCACCTCGTGTGGGCACTCCTGAAATTACGATTGGTTCAGCTACACTTGTTCCGTCGGTTGGAGGGGCGACCTGCAATATTAGCAACAGTATAGTGCCGGCAGGAACTTGGCGCATTAAGGCTTATTATCAAGGAGATAGTAATTATAATACCAGCAATGATACTATTACTGAATATCAGGTTAATTCACCAACTTCAACTACAACGACTTTAACAATTGATCCTATGTTTATATCAATTCACGGAACAACAACATTTACTGCCTATGTTTCTGGAGGATCTCCTGATGGAACTGTTGATTTTTATTATCAACAATTAACAATAGGTGGAGACCCGGCGGGTCCAGAAGTATTTATTAGTTCAGCTACATTAGTTGCAAGTTATGCCTCAATTACCGTTTCGCCTTGGGACTATGATGTTGGAATATTTACTATTAGAGCGGTATATAATCCAACCAATTGTTATTCGTCCTCTCAAGGCACCAATACATTAACTGTATCATAATATTTTAATAAATATTGTTATACAAGGATATAAATCTTTGTGTGAAAATATCTATTCAACAATTTTTAGGCGAATTGCATTCTTGGAGTATTATTGGGCAAAATATTGCTCGTAGCTTAATACATCAAAATCACACTGTGCATTTGCAATCCACCAATGGCTTGCTTCATTTTCCAGATGATTTAAAACCATATTTAGTTGAGAATTTTGACAATGATTATGATTTAGAGTTAAGTTATACGGCTATGAAAAATTTTCCAGTATATTTAAATCATAGCCAAAAGTCTAAAAAATTTGGTATTTGGGCTTGGGAGTGGGCTGGGAAAAATTCCCTTCCAGATGGTTTTGCAAAAAATTATAAATATTGTCATAGAATTTTAGCACCATCTAATTTCGTTAAACAAACATTTATAGATAGTGGTGTACCTGAAGAAAAAATTATAGTTATACCTCACGGTGTTAATGTCGATAAATTTGAGACAACCCAACCACTTCAAATAAAAACAAATAAACAAACGAAAATATTATTAAATATTGCTCAGCCACATTTACGAAAAAATCTTCCAGGGGCTTTAGAAGCATTCGGCAAGGCTTTTACAAATAAAGATGATGTTTGTTTAATATTAAAAGTTGTTGATAAAGAGCCTAAATTACCATTTGATGTATCATTTAACTCTATATTTAAAACATTTCAACAAAAATATAAAAATCACGCAGAGATTAAAGTGATAAAAGAATTTATTCCAGATATAGAAGGTTTGTATAAATCTTGTGATATTTTGTTTAGCTTAAATCATTGTGAAGGTTTTTATATGCCGGGTTTAGAGGCATTAGCATTTGGTTTAGTTAATGTTTGCTCTAATTATGGGGGTCAATTGGATTTTTTAAACAACACTAATTCATTGTTAGTTGATGGATCTATTGAGAAAGCAAATCCAAAATCGATGTATTGGCAAAGCAAACCTTCCTTATGGTTTGTTCCAGATATTAACGATGCCGCTAATAAATTACAATATGCTGTAAATAACCTAAATGATTTAAAACAAAAAGTCAAATTACAACAGCAAGATGTTATTCAAAAATATAATTGGAATAATATCACTCAACAAATTTTACAATTATCTAAAGAAGTATGAGTAAATATAATTTTACATTAGATATTAATGATGGTAGTTCTGCATCTTTGATATTACAAAAGATAAAACCTAACTCTAAAGTTTTGGAATTTGGTTCCGCTCACGGTCGAATGACAAAATATATGAAAGAGCAGTTAAATTGTAATGTTGTAATAGTAGAGCAAGATATAGATGCTGGGTCTGAAGCATTACAGTTTGCTGATGCTAATTATAATTTTGTAGGATCTGATATTGAAGATTTTAGTTGGAAAACTTTACCTAAAGATTTTGATTATATTATTTTTGCAGATGTTTTAGAACATTTATATGATCCTGAAAAGGTGTTAATGGAAGCAAAAGAATTTATTAAAGATAAAGGTTCTGTTTTAATATCTATACCGAATATAGCTCACAACGCGGTTATAATAGACTTATTGAATAATAATTTTGAATATCGTAATTTGGGCTTATGTGATAATACTCACATTAGATTTTTTACATATAAAACTTTAAAAAGTATGATTAAAAGATGTGGTTTTAAAATAAAAGAAATGCAAGATACAAGAGTTGAGCCAGAACATACTGAGTTTAATAATTCATATGATAATTTGCCAGCTGAAGTTGTTGATTTTTTAAAGAAAAAACCTTATGGTAATGTTTATCAATTTATTTGGGAATTAATAAAATGACCGATCGGTTAAGCATTTGTATTCCAGTATTTAATAAATCTAATTTTACTAAAAGTTGTCTTCAAGATTTATGTCAATTAGATAAAGATAAGAATGAAATAATCATTATAGATAATGATAGCAAAGATAATACAGAAGAAGTTGTTAGAAGTTTTATGAAAGATCATTATAATATTATTTATATTAGAAATGATAAAAATTATGGGTTTGCACAAGCCTGTAATAGAGGTTATAATGCTTCTCACTATGCTAATGTATTGTTTTTAAATAATGATATTAGAGTCAAATGTAATCATAATAATTGGACAGATTTATTAATTAATGAATTAGAAGAAGATACGCTCGTTGGTCCTACTGGTGGAAAGGTAGATCCTAAAACTTTTCAATTTTTATATGAAACCAATGATTCTAAAAAAGATATTAATTATATGAGCGGTTGGTGCTTGGCTGGAAATAAAAGAACATTTAATAAATTAATAATAAATAATTATATTGGACCATTTTCTGAAGAGTTTGGTATTGCTTATTTTGAAGATACGGATATGGGTTTTAGGAGCAAAAAATTAAAATTTAAATTTAAATTAGTACAAATTCCAGTTATACATTTTGGAAAAATATCAAGTTCTCAATTGAACACTAATAAATTATATACAGAAGCGAGAAAGATTTTTATAAACAAATGGAAAGTTTCAAAATAATAGAAATTATATCTAATAACGGTGGAGAGTTATTATCAGATATAAAAGATAATATTAAATATAATGAAAAAGTTTTAATAAAATGTAAATTTAATCATACTTTTAGTAAAAATTATTATAAATTAAAAAACGGAGAATGGTGCCCCAGTTGTAATAAAAAAGGCAAAATCAATATTGACGAATTGAGATATTTTGCTTCACTAAAAGAATGAAAATGTTTATCCAATACAGTTAAAAATTGTAAAGATAAAATATTATGGGAATGTAAATTTGGTCATAAATGGTATGCTATATATGATTCGATTATATATAGAAATATATGGTGTCCAAAATGCGCAGGTAATGCAAAGTTATCAATTGATGATATGAAGGTACTTGCGAAAAATAAAAACGGTGATTGTTTATCTGATATTTATAATGGGGTGAATAATAAATTGTTATGGAAATGTTCTGAAAATCATATTTGGTCAGCTACTCCTAATAATATCAAAAAAAACAAATGGTGCCCCAAATGTGCTGGTAATGCAAAATTATCAATTAATGATTTGCAACAAATAGCATTTAATTTTGGAGGTAAATTAATTTCTAATATATATTATAACTCCGGCCAGAAAATTGAATGGGAATGTAAAAATAATCATAAATTTAAATTAAGCCTAATAATATTGTTAGTAAAAATATGTGGTGTCCAGAATGTTCTAATAAATTTTTATCAGAAGAAATATGCAGATTGCTATTTGAAAAAATTTTTGATGAAAAATTTCCAAAATGTTTTCCGGTATGGTTAAAAAATCATAATACTGGTTATTTACTACAGTTAGATGGATTTTGTGAAAAATTAAAAATTGCTTTTGAGCATCAAGGTGAGCAACACTATGAGATGATAGGAAAATTTTTTAAAACAAATAAAGAATTTGAGGATTTAAAAAAAAGAGACAGGTTAAAAATAAAATTATGCAAAAAATATAATATAAAATTATTCATTATACCATCATTATTTTATAGAACAAAATTGGAAGATTTATGTAGCCTTATTGAGAATCAATCTAAAGTATTTAATTTACAATTAAATTTAAATAATATTGATATTAAAGAAATTTATTATAATGTATGGAAAAAATAAAAGTATTGACATCTTTGGTACCAGAGTTATAGTATGGGGCTAAAGGAGTACTAAAATGACAATATCTTTAAAACATATAATAATTGTAGTATTGTCGTTTGTTTTAATTTTATGTGGATTAGGTTTTATAATTTATTTCCAACAACAAATTATTTCACGACAAGCAGCAATAAATGAAAGCATCGTAGAACAAAAACAATTAAACGATCACATAGTTAGATCTATGTCCCAATACGCTACTAAAAAGGATATGGATGAATTTATTAAAGAAAATAATGTAAATCTTAATGTGATAAGGCAAGATTTAGGCAAATTGAACGCTTCAGTTGTTGCAGTAAATAAAACAATTGTATATAGTAGAGCTCAATCTGGAACAAATATACCTTCTACAAGCACAGATCCTCGACCAGATCCGGTTGAACCTACATCTTGCTCAGTAGATCTATATGGTTATTTGAAAAACAAACAAAATTTAGAATTATCTGAGAAATTTAATGAAACATCAGTACCTATCGGATCAGTTAGTTTTAGCGCCTGGAAAGAAAAACCTTGGGATGTTAGCGTAAAACAAAGATCTTATAATATGGTTAATGTTATAGGCAAAGATGAAGAAGGCAAGCAGTATATTTATAATAAATTTTCAGTTAGTGTAGACGGTAAAGAATATCCAGTAAATATTAATAATGCGAAATTAATTCAAGAATATCCTGGAGCAAAATTTAAATTCTGGAATCCAAGACTTTATATCGGTGCAGGCGGTGGTATTAATATACAAACCGCTAAACCAGGAGTTAATGGTGAATTTACACCCAATGCAACATTTGGTTTTATGACTTACGGTAAATATAACGATAGTCCTGATTGGTCATTTTTACAATTAGGTATGGGTTATGATATAGTATCAAAACAACCACAAGTCGTAATTGTTCCGGCTGCGTACAATGTTGGACAACATATACCAAAAGTTATTCGTAATACATATGTTGCCCCTCAAGTTCAAGTTGGTTTTGATGGCGCAGTATCAGTTGGCGCTGGCATTCAAGTGGGGTTATAAAATGTTATACTTACTTACATTAAATTGGCAGGGTAAAAATAAATTAATTAGATTGAAAAACTCTTTATTACCAGCGTTAGAAAATGTTGATTTTAAATGGTTAATCAAAGATAATGCTTCTACAGACGGATCTATAGAAGAAATAAAATCTTGGAATAATCAAAACATTATACCAATTTCATATCCTCATAATAGAGATAGTTATGCACAAGGTATGAATTTCTTATTTAAAGAAGCAGCATCCAAGTCAAATGATTTAATTTTAACATTAAATAATGATATTCAATTTAACGATCGAACTTCTTTAAAAAATATGATTAATATTATTGAAAAGGATCCCTCGGTTGGTCAAGTTGGAGCTAAATTAAATTATTTTGATACGGATAAAATTCAACACGCCGGAGTATTATGCTCAATGTCTTCCAGAGGATTACCATATCATTTCAGATTAAATCAAAAAGAAGAAGATAGGGACAGGCAGAATAGAATTTTTCCGGCCGTAACTGGTGCTGTCGCTTTAATGAAGTCAGATGTATTTGAAAATTGTTTTACTAATAAATCTGGTAATAAAGGCTTTTGTGAAGATTATATTTGGGCCTTTGAAGATATAGATATGAGCTTCAGAATTAAATATCTTCTTGGTAAAAAAATAGTTAATTGTGGTCAAACTAATATCTATCACGAAGAAAGTGGAAGTTTAAAAGTTAATCCAGTTAATAAATTATTTATGAACCACAATATTAAAACATTTATAACACATTGGCACAAACACATTGATGTTAAAGAAGCTGAAAAATATCAAGATCCAAAATATAATTTATATAAATGATGATATAATAGATATGAGGAATAATGAGTAAGAAAAAAATTTTAATTACCGGAAGTTGTGGATTTATTTATAGTAATTTTATTCGTAAGGCAATATATGAAAAATATCCCTATGAGTTTATTAGCATTGATAGAGTAAATAATCCTGCTGACTTAAATAATATATATTCAAATAAAAATCATACTTTTTATTTGGCTGATATTAGAGACAGACATATTATTAATAATATTTTTGAATTTGAAAAACCAGATATTGTTATTCACGGTGCTGCAGAAAGCTCGGTAGATGCTTCTATAAAAGATCCTGGTATTTTCGTAGAGCATAATGTAGTTGGCACTCAAGTAATAATTGAGGCTTCATTAAAGCATAAAATAGAAAAATTTGTTTATGTATCTACGGATGAAATATACGGTATGTTAAAATCAGAACACGATGCTTCTTGGACCGAAAATAATCCAATTGATCCTCAAAATCCATACAGCGCATCAAAAGCGGCTGGCGAATTGCTTGTTAAAGCGGCACATAACACATTTGGCTTGCAATATTTGATAACAAGATCTTCAAATAACTATGGTCCAAGACAAACATCAAATAAATTAATACCAAGAATAATTAAAAGTATTATTAATAAAGAACCTATACCAATTTATGGTCAAGGCTTACAAATAAGAGATTGGACACATGTTTTTGATAATTGCGCCGGTTTATTAAAAATATTAAATTCAGATGTAATTAATGAAACATATAATATTTCCGCAAATCAAGAATATAGAAATATTGAAGTTGTTCAAATGGTATGTAATGCTGTCGGTGATGGGCATTCTTTAATTACTCATATTAAAGATCCAAGACCAGGACACGATTTTAGATATTCTGTTGATGCATCTAAGTTAAGAGCACTTGGATGGAAGCCAGAATTTAAGTTTAAAGAAGCTATAGGTGGAGTTTGCGAGTGGTATATGAATAATCAGTGGTGGTTTAGAAAATAATGTTTAAATTAACTTAAAGCAAATTCAATTTTATATCTGAATTCGTTAATTAATTTATTGTATTCTTTATATGCTTGTTCTAATTTTGTTATACCTTCGGTAGACATTTCTTCATACATATATTTGCTGAATAACCCATATAAATTAATACCTGATTTTTCTATTAATATATTATATAATTCTATAGAGTAGTATAATTCACTTATATCATCGTTTTTTGTGTCATAAATTGACGATCTTGTTTTAATTGTTTGCACAATATCATATATTATATAATTTATTTCAACAGTTGGAAGATAAATACCTTCATATCTTTTATATTGAGTAAATTTAGTTTTTAAATCTTCTTTATTATTAATGATATTAAAATTATAATCTATAATATCAAGTATATTATTTAGTTTAACAAATTGATTATATAGAGTTTTTTTAATATCAATTTTCTCTTTATTAATTTGTCTTTCTTTATGATTTTGTTTATGATATTCTGAATTATTTCTAATTTTAGTAGTCCAATCTTTGAAGCGATGAATATCTCCACTTTCAGTTAGAATATCTTCCACTTCTTTATATACATCGATTGGATTTATTAGCTCTTTCTTTATTACCCTCATAATAATCTTCTTGCTCACCATAATGTATTAATTCGTGAATGCAGGCTTTATACCATATTTCACAAGTTCATCAATGCCTTCAGTATCGGCTTTTAATGCTTTATAATCTACAATTCCGGAAGTGTGATATATTTCTGTAGGAGTCGCAAGACTTAGTATAATACTATACATTATTCTCTTAGCCATATTACTTTTAATAATATCCATTGATTCTAAGAAGTATTTAAAAATAGAGCCTTTAAGCATAAATAAATACAAAATAATAATATGGTTTAAAATAAATAAATTTAGATAAGGATATATTTGCTGGTGAGGTATAAATGACATCTAAAACTTTTATAGAAGATTTACCAAAAGAAAATATTATTGATGATTTAGAAGATAAAAAGGAAAAAAATAAAATGAGTGATATAGATAATGATAAATTAGCAGAATTGCGCAAAAAATTAGCAAAAAAAGAAGAGGATGAAATGCCTGCAAAAGTAGTTGTAAAATCTGAAAAAAGTATAAATTTTGGAGTTATTGGATCTGGTCAGGCTGGTGGCAGATTGGCTGAAACTTTTTATCGTTTAGGATATGACGCAGTTGCCGTTAATACCGCTACTCAAGATCTTAAATTTTTAAATCTTCCAGAAACAAATAAATTATTATTAGAATTCGGTTTAGGTGGAGCTGCGCGAGAATTAGACTTAGGTAAAGCTGCAGCAGAGGCTCACAAAGATAAGATAATGGAGTTGGTCAATAATCAACTTGCAGATGCTCAAGTTTTAGTGTTTTGTTTAAGTTTAGGTGGCGGTTCTGGTGCAGGCTCTTGTGAAACGATTGTTGATCTTCTGACATCAACAGGAAAACCACTAATGGTTATGACGGTTCTTCCTATGGAATCCGAGGATGCACAAACAAAACATAATGCATTAGAAACTTTATCTAAATTAACAAAATTTGCTCAAACAAAACGAATAGCAAATCTTGTTGTAGTTGATAATGCTAAGATTGAAAGTTTATTTAGCGATGTTGGTCAAATGGATTTCTATAATGTTGCTAACCGCGCAATCGTAGAACCTTTAGATGTATTTAATAAATTATCTTCAATGCCATCTAATGTTAAACCATTAGACCCAACAGAATTAGCAAAAATTTTAATTGACGGTGAAGGTTTAACTACTTATGGAGAAATTAAAGTTTCAAATTATTCTGATGAAACCGCAATAGCAGAAGCGGTTGTAGAAAATCTTAACTCTAATCTTCTTGCAAGTGGTTTTGATCTTAAGCAAGCAAAATATGTAGGCGTATTATTAACTGCAAATAAAGAAGTGTGGAAAAAAATACCTTCAGTTGCAGTTAATTATGCCACAGCTATGATTTCAGATCATTGTGGAACTCCAAAAGGTATTTTTAAAGGAGTTTATACAACTGAAGATACAGAAGATTGTGTAAAAGTTTATTCTATGTTTTCTGGTTTAGGTTTGCCTATGAGCCGTGTAGAACAACTAAAGAAAGAAGCTCAAACTTTAACGCAAACAGTAAAAACTAAAGACGAGCAACGAAATTTAACTTTGAATTTAGATAGTGGCAAAGATGAAACAGTATCAAAAGTTCAAGAAATAAAGAATAAGATTGCAGCAAAATCCTCTACATTCGGTAAATTTACAACAGGTGTGGTTGATCGTAGAAAAGGTTGATATGAGAGTAAGTTTATTAATTTCAACATTACTATTCAGTTGTGCTCCAACATTCCAATATAATGTCGCCCAAGACGCCGAACATAAAAATATATATGTTCTATCTGGAATTGGGGATGATACTGAAACGCTTAAAAGAAAAGCGGTTGATTTAGCCACTGACATATGTGAAATAAATAATATGGAACCTGCTATAATTGAATTTAATCAGCGTCAAAAAGAATTGAACGCAATAATTATGTTAAAATTTATGTGCGTTCCAAAAAGTAATTGAGTATTAGGTATTTGATTTATGAATTGTGTTTATAAAATTACCAATTTATTAAATAATAAAATTTATATTGGCAAAACATCTGATTATAAAAAAAGATGGTATAAACATATTTACACATCTAAAAAAGATATTAAAAAATCTTTGATTCATAAGGCTATCAAAAAATATGGCATAGATAATTTTAAATTTGAAATTTTGGAAGAAAATTTAATACAAGATGAATTAACTAATAGAGAAATTTATTACATTAGTTTATATAAAACTAATGTTAAAAAATACGGTAATAAATATGGCTATAATTTAACAGATGGCGGTGAAGGTATTTCTGGGTATAAATACACCACGAAACAAAAAGAAAAAATAAATACCGCAAAGTTATCAAAAAAACAAGTATTAGAAATATTAGAAGCATATAATTGTGGCGCTAAAGTGAGTGATATTAAACAAACATACAATGTATCTAAATCAACAGTCAATAGAATAATAAGAGGTAAATGTTGGTCAGAATTAAATAAACACCCCATTAAAAGAAAACCCGGAGCCAAATTAACTGAAAGTAAAATTATTGATATTTATAATTATTTTATTAATAATAATGTTTCTATATTTGAAACTTCTAAAAAATTCAATGTTTCTAAATTTTTGATCTGGGATATGTTATCTGGTCGAACTTGGAAAAATCTAAATTTAGACACAAATTTATCTAAAAAGTTAATTATTGATAGAGACATTATGATGCGTAAAAATAAATATAAAGGTTCCGGAGCGCCAAGTAATAAATTAACTGAAGAAGATGTGTTAAAAATTAGAAAATTATGGCCAATTGTCAAAAATAAAACAATTTTATCAAAACAATTTAATGTTAGCAGAAGAACTATAAAATTAATAGTTGAAAACAAAACTTGGCAAGATATATAGGATATAAGGTAAAAATGAAAATAGCACCATCTGGTTTAGGTATGTGGATCTGGCAAATTAAAAATTGCGACAATGGCAATTGGGATAAAATAATTGATCGGTGTAAAAAAACTGGCGTTAAATGGCTGGCTATTAAATGTGGAGAGACTACAAGATATCAACAATTTAATAACGAAAATGCTAAAAAAATTGTTAAACTTTGCCATGATAATGATATTAAAGTTTATGTATGGGTTTATTCAAAACCTGAAGTATGGCAGAAAGAAATCCCCGTACTTAAAGGATGCATAGATGATGGGGCGGACGGTTTAATTATTAACGCAGAGATCGAATGGCAAATGGCAAAAAATGCAAATCAAATTGCCGAACAATATATGGTTGAACTCCGAAAGCAAGTTGGAGATGTTTTTATAGCGCACGCCCCTTTCCCTATCGTCTCGTATCATTTAGATTTTCCGTATATTGGTTTCGGGAAATATATGGATGCGGTAATGCCACAAAGTTATTGGGCAGAGATAGGCCGTCCTGTTGATAAAATAGTATCTTGGACCAATAATGAGTGGGTTAAATTTAATCAAAAAAATCCACAATCTGCAAAACCAGTATGGCCAATTGGAAATACTTACGGCAAAGGACCAATGGCACCGAAAGCTCCTTCCGTATTAAATCCAGAAGATGTTGCCAAGTTTGTTAAAGCATATCCAGATCTTCCTATTTCCTTGTATTCTTACGATGCTTGTTCTAAAGAGGTCTGGGCGGTATTGGAAAAATTATATAAAGAAACTCCAGGGCCAACAAAAACAGAGTCTCAATTTTCACCAGTAGAACTTGAGGAAATAGGCATTCCTTTAGAGATACCAAGAGAAGCGGTATCTCATTCGGAAGATAATGTTGATGCATTGTTGATGAAGAATGCATTTAATCCATTGGGTTTTATTTTTGATTTAATTAAGAAATTATTTTCTTTATTTAAATGATTGAAAGATCTACTTCAAAATTTATCAATGCTTATGTGCCAGAAACCAACACTATTTATGAATTTTATGGCGACTATTGGCACGTAAATCCTAAAGTTTTTGATAGTAATAAAATAAATAAAAAATGTAATATTGCTTTTAAAGAATTATATGCTGCCACTTTGGAAAAAGAAAAGATGTTAAAAAAATTGGATATAATATTATTTCAATTTGGGAAAGTGATTATTTAGTGAATAGAGATAAATAATGGCTACTATATTAGTTAATAATAAATATTGCAAAATAGATGGAGAAAAAGATTGGAGTTTTCTTAAATCTTTAGATAAACATCTTTCTTTTAAAGTTGCAGGCGCAGAATATACACCAGCATTTAGGGGAACTTATGGCCCAGATGGAAAATTTTATAAATGGGATGGCATTAAGAGAATATTAACTAATAAATTAGTTTTTCCATCCGGCTTGCTCGAAAGGGTTATTGATTTTTATAAAGAAAATGGTAGGGAGGTTCAGGTTTTGAACATTTCAAAACCCAAAAGTGTAGGCATACCATTAAATATTACTGATAAATTAAAATCAATAGGTAAAGAGCCTTATGATTATCAGCTGCAAGTGTTAGATAAAATAAAACAATATGATCGTGGAATTATTAGGGCGGCCACTGGAGCAGGCAAAAGTTTAATTGCCGCATTAATGACAGCGCATTTTGGTAAATCAACAATTTTATATGTTATCGGTAAAGATTTATTATATCAATTTTATCAATTATTTGTTGAAATTTTTGGAGAAGATCAGGTTGGTATAATAGGCGATGGTCAATGCAAAATTGCCAAATTTAATATAGCAAGTATTTGGACAGTAGGCCAAGCTCTCGGTATTAAAAAGAAAGATATTCTTCTTGACAATGATGAAGATGAAAAAGTTGATAAAACAAAATATGCAGATATTTTAAAAATGTTAAAAGAAGTTAAAGTGCATCTTTTAGACGAGTGTCATATTTGTGCCTGTGATACAATTCAAAAAATTTATAAATATTCTAATCCAGAACATATCTATGGTTTAAGTGGAACTCCTTGGCGAGATGACAATCAAGATTTAATGATTGAGGCTATTCTTGGAAAATATATAATGGATATTCCAGCCTCGATATTAATTAATAGAAAATTTTTAGCAAAACCAGTTATTAGATTTGTTAAAGTAGCTCCATTATTAGATCCGGAAGGACGCACTTATCAATCTGTATATCAAAATTATATAGTTGAAAATATGCAAAGAAATGGTTTAATTTTAAAATATGCAATTAAACTTAAAGAAAAAGGATATCAAACTCTTGTGCTTTTTAATACAATTAAGCACGGAGATATTTTATATAAACTTATATCTCCTCATTTGAAATGTGCGCTACTATCTGGTAAAGATGATAGTCAAACACGAGATGAGATAAAACAAAAATTACTAAATAAAGAAATTGATGTTGTGATAGCTTCAAGGATATATGATATTGGCGTAGATGTTCCAAGTCTATCTGGATTAATTTTAGCAAGTGGTGGCAAGAGCACAGTTAAAGCATTACAAAGAGTAGGTAGAGTTATCAGAAAATATCCTGGTAAAAATCAAGTAGCAATAGTTGATTTTTTTGATGATGCAAAATATTTAAGAAATCACTCTAAAATTAGATATAAAATTTATTCTTCAGAGCCTGGTTTTGAGGTTCATTGGATTAAAGATGAAAGATAAAAAAATGAATTTATCATTAAACGAACAAATATCACCGGCATATCAAAAGTTTTTTCAACAATTTTCCGAAATAAAAGAAAAACCTTTATCAGAATGGAGCTTAACTCATATTATTGGTTATTTTTGTTTAAAGTATAAAGAATATTATAATTTAGATTATACATTTAAATTTAATAATACAGCTCCTTCAAAATCATATGAGGTATTTCAATTTAAAAAACTTGCGAGTATGATTAGTAGGGATCCACAAGTATTAAAAAATTATATTGATTGGATATTTCAAGATAAAGTTAAAGAAAGAAAAAAGCGTATTACATCAATAGGATATTTGACTAATTTAGATTTGGTGAATGATTATAAGTTTAAATTTTTAATGCAAAATAAAATAGATCGGACCACCAAGATATCTATTAAATATAAACAAATTATAGATAAATACAACGCTGATATAATTACATACGGAGATCTTGCCTTTCTTAAAAAAGGCAATGATTATTCTTCGGCAAAACCATATCAAAAACTATTTGATGAATTGATTTTAAATGGTTTTGATTTAAATATTTTGGATACTTTAAAATGACACCAAAACAAGGCCAGCAAGTTTTAGTTGTTTTTAAAAATGGAGTTCAATTATCTGGAGAAGTTATAAGTTGGTCAGATAATAAAAGTATTTTGAAATCGTTATCAAACGCATCTACTATAGTTATTAATAAAACATTAGATGATGTTATGTTTTATAAAATATTTGATTATGTTGTTCAACAAATAGATAAAATACAAGAAAAAGCAGTCAAACCAGAAGATATTCCAAAATTAGCGGAACTTAAAAAACAATATATAGAATTAGAAAAAGCAGAGATAGAACAAAAATTAAAAACTCATCAACCTGACGGACTTAGGAAAGTAGAATATGGATTACCGTTTATTAATATCAAGAGCGAAGGCGCTATGCAACATACCGGATCGCAAGTTGCACAACAAGATATTGGACTTGGTTCAGAGTTGCAAAAATTGTTCGGCAAAAAAGTTCAAAACAATAGAACAGGTAAATGAAGGCGTTTGTCCAGATTGTGGCGTAAAAATAACGGCCTTTACAAGATATTTTGAAAGTAATATACCTTTAGAGTATTGGCACCTTTCTATGCCAAATAATCTTGAAGATGTAAAGGATTTTGTTGGGCCAAAAGAATTATTAAAAATTTATTTAGATACAGTTAAAGATTTAGATAAAGTATATATGGATGGAAAATCTATATGTCTTGCGGGTCCACACGGAGTAGGTAAAACACTAACATCTACATCTATTCTTAAAAAAGCTTGTCATAAAAATTATCTTTGTCTATATACAACATTAACTGATATTGTTAATATTTTAACCACATATGATGATGAGGTTAATGCGGCAAGAAGAGAATTGATGACTATAGATTTTCTCGTCATAGATGAATTTGATAGTCGTTATATTGGAACAGCAAATACTGCCGATTTATTTGGAAAAACACTTGAGCATATTTTAAGAAACAGATCTCAAAATAAACTTCCGACTATTTTGTGTAGTAATTCGCCAAATCCAGTAGAGGCTTTTGATGGTCCCATAAAAGGCAGTATAGAAAGCTTAATGTCAAGAGTTGAGATTATACCAGTTTTTGCAAAAGATCATAGGGTTGCAATTTCTCAGGCAAACAATAAGTTTAAAGAATTAATAAAGGATTATTTAATTAAAAATAAATATACTTTATTGAGTTATAATAATGATGGTAAAAATCCTACTATTTCGTTAATGGATCCACAAAGTTCAGAACCAAATGCTCAAGTCGATATTCCAATTTTAAAACACGAAATTGCTAAAATTTTTATTGAAACAAAAGATAGAGATATTGTTAAAGGAATTGGAAAGTGGATTATTACATTATATAATGATAAATTAGATATTAAAAGTATTAAACAGTAAGTATATATACGAGGCATAATGCACGACTTAGATTTAGTTATTCTTAAAGTATTAACAACAAACAAAAAATATGGTTTGGAGTTTGCCAGTCAATTTAAAGAAAATATATTTGCACCCAAATATTTAAGATTTGCAAAAACTGTAATTGACTATTTAAGAATATATAAAAATGTTCCAACAAATAGAATTTTAAAAGAAAAAGCCTTAGCGTCAAAAAATGAAACATTTATTAAATATATAAATGATATTTTAGATCAGTTAGATAAAGTTCAATACGATGACACCGAATATGTGCATGATCTTGAAAAATTTAAAAATCGATTTTCAGAGCAGTTATTAAATAAATTAAGAGAGAGTTTATCTAACGAAATCAATATTAGTAAAAATGTCAATGAAATTCAAAATACTTTACAAAATATTAAAGGATTAGATAGTGTTAAAGCATATAATCAATCTACCTTAAAAGAAGGTTTGAGAGATTTTAAAATGCGATATCGAGCTAAATTAGAAAATCCTAATTTTGGTATCGGTACATTGACTGGCTTGAGCTGGTTAGATTTTACATTAGGAGGCTTAAGGAACGGGGAGTTAATGCTGATAGGTGGCGAAACCGGCTCCGGTAAATCTATGTTATTGATGAATATGGCTATCAATATGTGGCTTCAGGGCAACACTATAGAGATGGAGCAAAATTTTAAAGAAGGTTGTGATGTATTATATTTTTCTTTAGAGATGCCTTTAGAAGATTGTCAAGATCGTATGGTTTCAAGATTGGCTATGGTTCCTCAGAAAAAAATTAGAGACGCCAAATTAGATGATGAAGAAAGTTCAAAAATGTCAGAGGCGCTTAAATTTATAGATCGATATCCTTATGATTTAGAAATTGTTGATGTACCTCGTGGCGCAACCATTGAAACTATAGAATTAATATTTAATGATGTTTGTATGCGTAGAAGAAAACCATCTGTTGTTGTAGTCGATTATTTGGGTTTAATGGATTATGAAGGTACCGAAACAGAGGATTGGTTAAAATATGCAAAAATTAGTGAGCAACTTCACGAATTTGGTAGGGTGCACGATGTTGTTATGTTAAGTGCATTTCAGTTAAACAATATAGGACAACCAAAGCCTGGAGAAACTGCCATAGGATTGCATCGTATTTCAAGAAGCAAACAGATAGCCCACAACGCAAACTTCGTTATTCAAATAGAAAAGCGTAAAAATGAACAAGAATGTACGGATGTAAGCCTTCATTTAATCAAATCTCGTAGAACAGAGCTTGGTGCATTTAAGCTTCATAAAGATTTATCTTGTTGCGCTATGATAGATAAACAATTTGTTGAAGGATCAAATCCAGACGATATTAGTTCTTATTTAAGTGATTAATGAAAAAAATAACTCAAAAAGAATTTATTGAAAGAGCGAATATAATTCATAAAAATCAATACATTTATACTTTCGTAGTGTATAAAGGCGTAAGATCCAGAATTTTAATTGGATGTAAAAAACATAAATTATTTGAGCAGATAGCAAAAGATCATTTGGCGGGTCACGGATGCCCTAAATGCTATGGCACTAAAAGAAAAACAAATAGTCAGTTTATTAACGCGGCTCAAAAAATTCATAAAAATAAATATGATTATAGTTTGGTAAATTATTTATCTGCTCATAAAAAAGTTAATATAAAATGCTTAATTCATGGGGTGTTTGAACAAATTGCCAGAAATCATTTAAGAGGCAAAGGATGTCCAAGATGTTCAAATAAATCTATATCTAAAATAGAAACATTATGGTTGAATTCATTAAAAATACCAAAGAAAAATAGGCAAACAATATTAGAGATAAATAATAAAAAATATAAAGTAGATGGATTTGATTCTAAAACCAATACAGTTTATGAATTTTACGGGGATTTTTGGCACGGAAATCCTAAAATATATGATAAAAACGAAATAAATAGCAAAACCGGCACTACCTTCGGAGAATTGTATAAAAGAACAATTAAAAAAGAAAAAATTTTGAAAAAAGCTGGATACAAGGTTATATCAATATGGGAAAGTGATTGGATTAATAGGGAAAAATAATGCCAACTTATGAATACAAATGTTTAAATCCAGATAAAGAAAAAAATCACGGAGAATTTGAGGAATTTCATTCTATCAAAGCAGAAATTAATTTTTGTCCTCATTGCGAAAAAGAAGGAACGCCTGGTATTCCTGTAAAAAAGTTAATAAGTGGTGGGTCTGGTAAGGGTAAAGTAGAATTAGGGGCTCAAGAATCAAAAGAAAAATTAAAACAAGATATAGCGTCATTTAAAAAAGAAGTTTATAAAAACGAAAAATTAATGGCCAATATCATCGGCCCTAAATACGATGGAAAGTTTAGATGAAAGTCAAATTAAACAATAATATTTATTATTCAATTGTTGATAAGTTTTTGTTTAATAAATCTTATGATAAAAATAAAGAATTAAACAATCTTTTATGTTTAAAGCACGGAGAAAGTGGCGATAAAGATATTTTTTATTCTAAATTAAAAAATTCATTATTAAATGAATTAAACAAAACAACTCATATCGCTGATAATTTTTGTATAATTAAATATCAAAAAAATATATCTGAAACTAATTTTGTTAAAGTATTAAGTGTTTATGACGGAAAAGAAATAATATCTAAATATTTGAATTTACTATGAGGTTGACATATGCCATATTATGATTATGTTTGTGAGACTTGCAACACAGAATTTGAAGTACAACAATCAATAAAAGATCCACCATTAGAACAGTGCCCCCATTGCTTAGAAAAAGATGTAAAATCAGTCCCAAAAAGATTGATATCTAAATCTAATTTTATCTTAATAGGCGGATGTTGGGCTAAAGATAAATATTCTAAGTAAATGTCAAATATAGATGACGCTAAATTAATTAAAATAATAAAAATTTTACGATTTTTATTATCAATTAAAGATATTGAAATCATTCATTCTTCTCTCGAATCAATTATAGAGATGTTAGAAGAAGATGTAAATTAATAGTAATATTAAAGTATAATTTATACCAGTAAGCAGCAAGTTAATATTATACTTATAATATATTTATTATTTTTTATTTTTGCAATAAATTAAGAGGTTTATGTATGTTAACAGAAAAAGAAGCAAATAATTTAATTAATGAATTGATACACTTAAGAAATGAAGTTAAACAAACAAATGATAAAAATATTATTAAAAAATATAAAAAACACCATAGTTTATGTGTAGAAAAATTTAAATATTTAATTACAATGCGCACCGGAAGATATAAAAATTTTCCGAATTATGAGGATTTAAATCAAGAGGGGTATGAAGCTTTAATTAAGGCTATGGAAAATTATGATCCATCAAAAGGTTCATTTTTCTGGTGGGGACATAAATATATTGAAACAAGAATTGCAAGAAGCGCTAATTTACATACAACTATTAGATTTCCTTTAAAATTTGCAAAAGAAAATACTCCCCATAAGGAAAGCATCTTGCCAACTATTATTGAAAATAGATTTTGTCCAGATAAAAATTTAGAACAAGCTCAAGTGCAAAAAGCAATTCAAGAAGCAATGAAATTTTTATCAGCAGATCAAAAAACAATATTAAATTATGCTTTTGGAATAGATGGCGACAAACCAATGTCCATTAATAAGATTTGCAAAAAATTAAATCTATCAAGATCTCATTGTGTAAAAGCAATTGATACAGCAATGAGCATCATAAAACAAAAAATTAAACTTTAAAAATATTTTCATAATAATATTATAAATATATTTTATGAAGTAGGGATTTTTGTATCTAAACGGAGAAAAAATGACATATACATACGATCAAGCTTTTAATGCATCAGTAGAATACTTCAAGGGAGATGAGTTAGCCGCAAAAGTATTCGTTGATAAATATGCTCTTCAAAATAATAATGGAGAGTATTTGGAATTAACTCCAAAAGATATGCATAAAAGGCTCGCGAAAGAATTTGCTCGTATTGAATTAAATTATCCCAATCCTATGAGCGAAGATGAAATATTTAATTTATTAGATGGTTTTAAATATATTGTTCCTCAGGGAAGTCCGATGTCAGCAATTGCAAATAATTATCAATTACAAAGTTTAAGCAATTGTTTTGTTATTCAAGGAGTTCATTCTGAAAAATTAGATTCTTACGGTGGCATAATGTTGGCCGATCAGGAATTAGCCCAAGTATTTAAAAGAAGAGGAGGTTGTGGTTTAGATATTTCTGGTATTAGACCAAAAGGAATGTTAACTTCTAATGCTGCCAAAACTACAGATGGTATTGGTGTATTTATGGAAAGATTCAGCAATACTTGTAGAGAAGTTGCTATGAATGGACGCCGTGGTGCAGAAATGATTACCATATCAGTCAATCATCCAGAAATAGAAACTTTTATTAATATTAAAAGAGATTTAAAAAAAGTAACAGGCGCTAATATTTCAATAAAACTTAATGATGAATTTATGAATGCCGTCAAAAAAGATCAAGAATATACATTAAGATGGCCGGTAGATAAAAATCCAGAGGAAGCAAAAATAACTAAAATCGTAAAAGCAAAAGAAATATGGGATCAAATTATCGATTCTGCGTGGGCATCTGCTGAACCTGGTTTATTGTTTTGGTCAAAAGTAGAAGAAGACACTCCGGCTGATATTTATTCTGAGGAGGGGTACAAAAGCATCTCAACGAATCCTTGCATTGTCGGCTCTACTTTAATAGCAGTTGCTGATGGTAGAAACGCCGTATCTATTGAAACTCTTGCTAAAGAAGGTAAAGATGTTCCGGTTTATTCCACTAATTTACAAACTGGTAAAGTAGAAATAAAAATGGGAAGAAATCCAAGAAAAACTGGTGAAAAATCTGAAGTTTGGAAACTTGTATTAGATGACGGTTCTATATTAATAGCAACTCCAAATCACAAAATTCTTACTAAAAATTTACAATACATTAAATTAAAAGATTTAACTCCTGGAACATCTGTATTTCCATTTTATTCTTTTAATTCTAATGGATATAGACAGATTTCTAATACCGGAGAGAAGATGTCCGGAGGGGCAAGAAGAAATCGTAGTCAATGTAGATTAATTTATGAATTTTATAATCAAAATATTGATACTACACAATATGCTATTCATCATAAAGATTTTAATAGTTATAATGATTGTATAGATAATTTGCAAATTATGACACACAATGAGCATCAAAAATTACATTCTGAAAAAATGATAGGAGATAACAATCCATATCATAGAATGAGTGATGAATGGAAGCATAATTTTGCATCTCATCCTGGAGAAAAAAATCCTAAATGGATAAATATATCTAATAACGATCTTATTGAACATGGTAAAAAAATATTTAAAGAACAAGGCAAATTAACTTATAAAAATTGGTTTAATTACGCAAAAGAAAATGGATTGCCTACATATTTAGGTAATAAAGCAAGATTTGGTAGTTTCGCTAATTTTAAAAATCAAGTAGCAAATAATCATAAAGTAGTTTCTGTTGAATTTTATGGTTATGAAGATGTTTATAATATTACTGTAGATGATAATCATAATTATCACATAATTACATCTTATGATGATAATAATTTTATTACTTCATCCGGATTATGTATAAAAAACTGTGGGGAGATTGTTTTAAGTGCATATGATGCTTGCAGATTAATGGTTCTTAATTTATTATCTTATGTTGATAAACCTTTTACATCAAAAGCAAAATTTAATTTTGATTTATTTAAAGAACATACTATTAAAGCACAAAGACTTATGGATGATTTAATTGATCTTGAGATTGAAAAAATAGAATCAATTATTAAGAAAGTTGAAGAAGATCCGGAAGAGATTGAAGTAAAAGCCGTAGAGCTTAATTTATGGAAAAAAATACTAAAAGCAAATAAAGGAGGAAGAAGAACTGGTCTGGGTATTACGGCTCTCGGCGATACTTTAGCTGCTTTAGGAATTGTTTATGGATCTAAAGAATCAATTAAAATGACTGAAAAAATTTATAAACATCTGGCAATTGGAGCGCACACATCATCTTGTATAATGGCAAAAGAAAGAGGTGCATTTCCGGTTTTTAATTATAATAAAGAAAAAGATCATAAATATTTAAATAAATTATTATCCGAATGTGGAGATGATGTTTTAGAGTTATGGAAAAATTACGGTCGTAGAAATATTGCTTTAACAACTACTGCTCCAACCGGAAGTGTTTCAACTTTAACTCAAACAACATCTGGAATTGAACCAGCATTTTTGTTATCTTATATTCGTCGTAAAAAAATTAACCCATCTGATAAATTTGCGCGCGTGGATTTCGTAGATCATATGGGTGATAAATGGCAAGAATTTACTGTTTATCATCACGGTGTTAAAAACTGGATGGATATTACTGGAGAAACAGATATAAGCAAATCTCCATATGCTGGTGCAACATCAAACGAAATTGATTGGGTAGCATCAGTTGATATTCAAGCAGCAGCACAAAAATATATTGATCATTCAATTTCTAAAACTTGCAATCTTCCTAATTCAGCGACTAAAGAATTAGTTTCTGATGTGTATATGAGAGCTTGGGAAAGTGGATGCAAAGGTTTTACTGTATATAGAGATGGATGTAGAACCGGCGTATTGGTAAGTGAAGAAACCCATAATAAACAAAATGCAAAAGATAAAGCTGGTCGTCCTCAAGATATCAATTATGTTATGGCACCCAAGCGTCCAGAAGTATTGGAATGTGAAATTAAAAAAGCAAAAATTCAAGGAGAAAGTTGGACATTCTTTATAGGTATGTTAAATGGTAAGCCATATGAAGTATTCGGTGGATTATCTAAATATGTTGATATTCCAAATAAACATAAAAATGGACAAATTGTTAAGAATGGTAAGATAGATGGTATTACAACTTATAATTTAATTGTTGGTAAAGATGATGAGGAAATGAAAATTAATGATATAGCAAGTATCTTTGAAAATCCAAATTATGGATCTTTGTCAAGAGCAATCTCATTAAGTTTGCGCCACGGTGTTCCAATTAACTTTATAGTTGAACAACTACAAAAAGATAAATATTCCGATATTACTTCTTTCTCAAAAGTAATGGCAAGAGTATTAAAATCTTATATAAAAGATGGAACAACTTCTTCCGAAAAAATGTGCCCATCCTGCAAAACAGAAGGCGGCTTAACATATCAAGAAGGTTGTTTAAGCTGTAAGAGTTGTGGCTATAGTAAGTGTTAAAATTTAAACTAATAATATTGTATTTCTTTAAGTGTGCAATATACCATACTTTTAAATAGAAACGAAGATACTGACAAAATTCAAACAGAAGAACAATTTAAATTTGTTCGGATGTTATTTGAAACCCTTGATATTCCTTTTGAATGGAATTCTGAGGGTTTTTTAGTTTCTGTAGAGGAAAAAATAAAATATAGAAAAGTATTAGAACATTACAATATGTCTGTTATAGATGATATGGATGGTGGATTAAAAGTTTATGTTGGATCTGATTTAATAGCAGAATTTTATAAACCTAAATTTAAATTAAAGGAGGATTTATCGGAAATAGATGATAGAAAAAAAATATACTTAGAGATGGACATTAACTTTTGGACAATATTTGAGAAAAATAATGAGCGATAAAAAAATTTTTGTTTTAGATACATCTGTTTTAGCATACCACCCACAAGCTTTTAAGGACTTTAGAGATAATATAGTTATTCTACCAATTATCATTTTAGAAGAATTAGATAAAATAAAAAAATTACCAAATGAAGCAGGAAAAAATGCACGAGTAGCAATTAGATTGTTAGACGATATTTCTGGTCAAGGTGATTTACATACAGGTATTGATATAGAAAATGGTATAACACTAAAAATAGATATATCTGGATACAGTGCTGTTGGTATAGATCCTACTTATGGTGATTCAAAAATTTTAGGATGTGCAATTGCCATTAGAGATCAAAATCCAAATCAAAAAGTTATTTTAGTTTCTAAGGATATAAATTTACGAACAAGAGCAAGAGCATTTGGATTAACTGCTCAAGATTATGAGAAAGATAAGATACAATCCGATGATATGTATACTGGATGTGTAGTTATTAAAAATGAAACTGCCGGAAGAGAATTGTTAAATAAACAATTTATTGATATGAAGGAGCACGGCTTAGAATTATTTCCTCATCAATTCGTTTTATTTCAAGATGATAAAGGTAAGAATATTTGTTCAGGACGATTAATTCTTGATGATGTCATTCAAAGAGTAGATTCAATTGAACCGTGGGGATTATCATTAAGAAATAAAGAACAATTATACGCAGCTGATTTATTAATGGATCCAAATATTCCGCTTGTTAGTTTAATAGGAATGGCTGGTTCTGGTAAGGCACAACCATTAGATGCTATAATTTTAACTCCAACTGGTTTTAAAAAAATGGGGGATTTTAAAGTAGGTGATTTAGTATCTACTCCAAACGGTAAATCTGCCGCTATAATCGGTATATTTCCACAAGGAGAAAAAGATATTTATAAAATTACATTTAGTGATGGAACATCTACTGAATGCTGCGAGGATCATTTGTGGTTAACTAAAACATCTGTAGAGAGAGATAATAAAAAAGAAGGTAAAGTTAGAACTACTAAAGAAATATCTCAAACTCTTATGTATAGAGGTAAAAAAAATCACAGTATACCCATAACTAAACCTATAGAATTTGAGAAAAAAAATCTACCTGTTAAACCATATACCTTTGGTGTTTTATTGGGAGACGGTTCATTTAGATATAATTTAAATTTAACAAGCAATGATGAGGAAATAACACAGAATGTTAATAATGAGTTAAATGAAATTAATTTAAAGATAAAATTTAACTCTATAAAAAAATATAATTATCCAATAATCGGTGCAAATAATAAAGTTAAAAATGCTAAAAAAATATCATCTACTGATATTAATGGTAATGAAGTTATTTATAATTCTGTAGAAGATGCTGTTATAAATTTTGAATGTTCAAAAAGTATGTTATATAAATCATTAATTAAAAATAAGTCATATATTAACAATAATTGGAAATATTTAGATAAAAATAGCACCAATGTGTTGGTTAATTATCTTAAAAGTGTTAATTTATGGATGCAAAAATCTGATGGAAAATTTATTCCAAACGAATATAAATATTCTTCAATATCTGATAGAATAGAATTATTACAAGGACTGTTAGATACTGATGGAACCATATCATCATCTGGAAGTATTGAATTTTATACAACGAGTAAACAACTTGCTGAAGATGCAAGATGGTTAGTTGAAAGTCTTGGAGGAACTGCATCATTAGGTATTAAAAAATCATATTACACTAAAGATGATGGGGTAAAAAAATATTGTAAAGATTGTTATAGATTAAGGATAGTTTTACCAAATGAAATTAAACCTTTTAAACTAAAAAGAAAATTAAATAGGGTTAAAAATAGAACTAAATCTTATCCAATAAGATATATTACTAATATTGAATTAATTGGTAAAAAACAAGCCCAGTGTATAATGATAGATGATAAAGATCATTTATATATGACAAATAACTGTATTATAACTCATAATACAATTGTCTCTGTTGCTTGCGCTTTAGATTTATTAATTAATAAAAAACAATATGATAATTTTATTATCTATCGACCAATTCAAGTAGTCGGAAATGATATAGGTTATTTGCCTGGCTCCATAGATGACAAATTAATGCCTTATATGACACCAATCATAGATGCTTTTGATTTTCTATTGGCCTCTAAAGGTAAGAAAAATGGAAATTGGCTTGATAAATTAGGTCCATTTGCAGATCAGGTTCAGATGGAGGCAATTGCTTACATTCGTGGTCGTAGCATACCTAATTCAATTATTCTTATAGATGAATCGCAAAATTTATCTAAAGATGAAATGAAAACTATCCTCACAAGGGCTGGAAACGGCAGTAAGATAATTCTTACCGGAGATATTCAACAAATAGATAATAATTATTTAGATGCAACAAATAATGGTTTAAGTTATGTTGTAGAGAAATTTAAAAACTCTAATCTTGCCGGACATATTACTTTTACAAAGGGTGAAAGATCTCCCCTTGCAACAGAAGCTGCTTTAATATTATAATTTTATTAAAGCAAACTTTTGGATGATTGATATATAAATAATCATCACGGAGGAATTATGTCAGATCAAGTTAGTATGCCAGAAACAATTACAGAAGAAGAGAAAAAAGCCTTAGACCAAGCAAGAGTTAAAAGAGAATTAGCTTTAGCAAATGCCAAAACCGCGCTCGCTCAAAATGAAGCTGCAGAAGCGCAATATAATGCGGTTCTTCTTAGAATTTATCTTCATCACAAAATGGGAGAAAACGACGAGATATCTGAGCAAGGCCAAATAATAAGGAAATAATATGTTTGAAAAAATTATTTCTTTAATACAAATAAGATCTTTTCTAAAAGAAATTTTAGAAGATATATCAGTTTCTTTATCCAAAGAAGAGCAAAATAAATGCGTTGCTAAAATATCAGAGTTAAATAAGGCGCTTCTCGATGAAGTTTTAGATCTGGATGTTTCTTCCATAACTGAAGAAACTTTAGTTTGGTCAAGAACTTCAACAGAAGATCCAACTCAAGTATTAGCAAAATTTATTCAAGCAGCAACTATTGATGAAAATTCTAAATAATGTAATTAAAGATACATTTGTGGTGCCTCTGGAGCAAGATATATTTTTAGAAAAATTATCATATGCTGCAGATGTGTTAAAAAAACAAATGAATACTTTAAAATCTTTTGTTGAAAATAAAGAAAATATTTCAACATTAGAAATGAGTAGATTTGTTGAAAATGAAATATCTAAATCAAAATGCTCTCCAACTTTTAAAAATTATAAAGGTTTTCCTGAAGCAGTATGTATAAGTGTTAATAAACAATTAGTGCACGGAATACCATCTGATTATAAGTTAAATGACGGAGATATAATAACTTTTGATTTCGGTATAACATTTGAAGATGCAATGGTTGATAGCGCAAGAACATTTAGTGTTGGGAATACTAAATACGAAAAATTAATAAAAACAACCGAACAATGTTTATTAAATGCAATTAATGCTATAGAAATAGGCAAGCGTCTCGGAAGTATTGGATATTCTGTACATAAAACTGCTCAAAAAGAAGGCTTTAAAGTTATACAACAATATGGCGGCCACGGAATTTCGAGAAATAAAATTCACGATCATCCATTTGTGTCTAATAAATCATTGCCAAGTGAAGGTGTAAGATTTCAAGCAGGTATGTTATTTGCGATTGAGCCATTATTGGTTCCAGAAACGGTGAGCGATAAAACCACTATTGACACGGATAAATGGACTGTTTATACTGAAGATGTGGGCGCTCATTTTGAAGATACTATTTTTATAAATCAAAATGGTAAAGTAATTAATTTAACAAGGTAAGTGTTATGAGTAAATTTATAGTAGATGTTGAATATATAGATAATAAACATCCAATATTAAACGAATGGATTATTTTTGATAATTTTTATGATGCATTAACCTTCGGCGCTAATTTACCGAGAAATAAGTTTAAAAATATTAAAATAAAACAAAACAATAAAGAAATTGTTGTATTTAAATCATTGATATGAAAATTGTTTTAGAAGATAAAAGTTATTTGGAAATATCACCGTCAAATAAATCTGATACGGTTATTGTTAGTATTGGTGTTAAAAATATTAATAATAAATTAATTGTAAATAGCGTAGAAATATCTAAAGATAATTTAATTAATTTATTTAATCAATTAAATGCAAATACATAAAGATATTAATTTACAAAAATATATTAACAGTATTAAATCTATTAAATTATATAATAGCAACATAAATATATTATTTGATTTATTGGAAACACGCCTTAAAGATCATTTTTATGTTAATGAAATAACATTAGGATATTGTTATCAAATAAGCAATAATTTTCAAAGGTTATGCAAAAAGAATTTAGATTTTGATGAGAAGATTTCTGTTTCTGTTCCGATAAGAATTCTTAATAAACAATCCAACTCTACTGTTTACGGTGATATGTCGCAATTTTTAACTAAACCTAATATTCGTTCTTTTGATGTATATTATATTTCTCAAAACCGTATGATTATGGGAAGAAGATATTATATACATAATATAGAATTTGATATAGTACGAGATATTATTGAAAAATTTGAAAAATTAATGATTTTATCTTAATTACTATTCATACTAAAATTCTGGCATTTATGTAGTACTGCTAAAATTTTGGTTTAAATGGCAACCGTATATCCTCAAAGTATAGATGATACTATTACATTACCAATAGTATTCGATAGTATCACAAATATTAATGCAGAGATTATTAATAGATTAAGAGATGCTATTGTTGCAATTGAAGGTGAATTAGGAGTTAAACCCTCCGGTCTTTATACCACCGTAAGACATAGATTAGATGCTATGGAATTATTAATAGCATCAATTTCAGGTGGTGGTGGAGGCGGCGGCGGCTCTAATATTACTTTTGCTGGAGATTTAACTGGCATAGATACTTTCCAATCTGTTATAGGATTGAGGGGAAAATTAATATCACCCACCACTCCTACAAACGGTCAGGTTTTACAATATAATGGATCTCAGTGGGTTCCTACTACTTTATCTACAACTCCATCAGGCTCTGCAGGTGGAGATCTTGGTGGCACTTACCCCAATCCAAGCGTAGTTAAACTTCAAGGAGTTGCCGTATCATCAACGTCCCCCACATTAAATCAAATTTTAAAATATGATGGTTATCAGTGGGCTCCGGCAACAACGGCTTCAATATATCCATTACAATTGCCTGGTGATACCGTTGTCTATGACGGCACAACTCCGGCCATTCAAAGCCCGAGAAATGATAATATCTTTTCTCGTCAAGTTATGTGGGGAGGAGTTAATGCTTTTGGAAATGCAAATATTATTTCTCAAGATGATGTTGGTGGATTATATATAGGTGATGATAATTTATCTACCGGATGGGCTACATGTATAATTGGGTATGAGGTATTTTTATCCGCACCCAATGACGGATATATTCAAACCAGGACAGTAAATTTTGCTGATACAAATAATTCTCTTAAAACATTAAAGATTGATAACACTAATCAATACATTGGTGCGTATAAAGCAATTCTATTAGATTTTAACGGAAATCCTTCTTCATATCCAACTGACGGATATATTAAAACAAAATATTATGGATCTGCTAAAAGTTTGTGGAAAGGATTTTCTACCGCTTCTTTAGCAAGTGAAGTAAATATTATCTCTCAATCTTCCAGATCTCTTTTATTTGGAGATTATAACCCATCTTATGGTTGGGCTACTCAAGTAGATGGATATAATATATCTTTAAATTCATATCAGGGTGCAAGTATATATACCTCTGCTTATTTAAACTTTTTAAATTGGTCTGCTCAAGAAGTATTAAGGTTTTGGCCTTTAACAAGTGGCTCTACTCCGCAAATTGAAATTCACGATGCTGTTACTACTCCAAGTATAGGTCAAAAAGTTCATTCATCATCATCTGGTACAAATTTTAGTATTTTTGCCCAAAGTGCAGGTGGATCAAATAATAATGGCGGCTCTTTAAATCTAAAATCAGGAGCTAAAACTGGTTCTGGAGCTGACGGATATGTATCTTTATTTAACGCATCTGTCGAAGGCGCAAGATTACAAGATGGTTATTTAAACGCTGTATATTTTGGTGTTGGAGGTCTTGCTAATCCTCAACCTACAATTAGCAGTGGTACCGGAGTTCCTTTTGGTACGCCACAACAAGGTTCTATATATCTTAGAAAAGATGGTTATGCTGCATCTGGATTATATATCTATCAAGATGGCTATTGGTCTCCATTAACCGGAGTTGTTAATATAGTTTCAACAACTTCTAATTATAATATTTCAAATACCGAATACTTAATTTCAGTTGGAACTTTAGGCGCACCTATAACAATATATTTACCATCATCACCACAAACAGGAAGAGTAATTTATGTAAAAGATACTGCCGGAGGATCTCAAACAAATAATATTACTGTTGATGGAAACGGCAAAAATATAGATGGGTCTGCCACTTTCATAATAAATGTTAATTATGCTTCTGTATCATTAGTTTATACCGGAAGCCAATGGAGCGTGGTATAATGGCAACCGTTTATCCATTAGGTATAGATAATAGTGCCACTTTACCAAAAGTTGTTAATAATATCACTTCTTTGACAGCAGATGTTATTAATCAATTAAGGGATGCCATAATTTCGGTTGAAGCAGAATTGGGTGTTAAACCAAGTGGAACATACGGTACAGTTAGAGAAAGATTAGATTTTATTGATAAATTAATATATAATTTACAAACGACTGGAGTTATTTTTGCTGGAGATTTGTATAGTAGTGGATTTTCTCAAACAGTAATTGGCATTCAAAATCATCCAATTTCAGCAACACCTCCAGTTATAGGCCAAGTATTAAGTTATAATGGAACTAATTGGGCTCCATCAAGTCTAAGTTTTTCTGGAGATTTATCGGGAACATTAACTTCTCAAACAGTCATTAGAATTCAAAATACTCCAGTATCATCTACACCACCTACATTAAATCAATTTTTGCAATATGATGGTTCAAGCTGGACGCCATCAGATTTTACAAGCCAATTTTCAGTAGGAGATGGTTATCAGTATCTTTATATTTCTTCTGGCACTTTTTCTAATATCGGTACTGGTTCCAACACTTTTATGCGTATTGGCTCTGTAGTAGTGAATGCGGCCGATTATCCAATAGGAACTACATTTAAATTTGAGGTAATTTTTGAGGCAACTGCTGGTCAAACAGCAGAGATTAGATTATATAATATTACAGACGGTTATGTTGTGTCTGGATCTACTTTAACAACAACATCTTCATATTCTGATTATAAAACCGTATTAGTTTCTTTACCTGCGTATAATGCTAAATATGAAACACAGATAAGAATACAGAATGTATCTCCAGCCGCCAATGATGGCGTATTATGCTCTATGTCAAGAATTAAAGTTTATGCAGCTGATGCAACTATTACTCCAGTTAATCTTTTGAACTTCACAGTTGTTACATCGAATTATATCGCTCTTACAACAGATTACATAATATCTGTTGGTACTTTAGCATCAAGCATTACTATTACATTACCGGCATCTCCCGCCACTGGCAAATCTTATATAATTAAAGATGCTAACGGCAGTGCAAGTGCGTATAATATTATCATAAATGGTAATGGCAAGTTAATTGATACCATATCTACTTATACTATTTCAACTAATTATTCTGCGGTTAATTTAGTATATAATGGAACAAAATGGATGATTGTATAAAGGTGAATAATGGCTAATGCAATAGCAGCAAATTATAATTGGGGTGGAACTAATTATTTCAATATGGTTTGGAAGATGACAAGAGTTATGAAAGCTGCCGGTTGGAATACTGTGGCTCATAGCGACGGAACAACAAAAACTTCTGCTGGAACTAATAATAATGATAGCTGGGGAACGAATGCTAACCCATTAAATGATACTTATCCATCAGGTCTTACTTCCGCTGCCGCCTGGATTGTTATGCAAGGCCCGTCTACATTTAAATTTGTAATGAATGCAGCACCAACTGGAACTCCGTTAAGAGGAGAGGGTGTAACTCAAACCGGAACAAGCGCAACCGGAGAGTTATTGGGATATGTATGGAATTCTGAAATAAATCAAGGTTGGGCAGTTGTGATGCCAAGAACGGGTACATTTAATGGTACTGGAACTTTAACCGGTGCTATTAGTGGAGCGACAATTACAGTAAGTTCAAATAAAGAATTTAAACGAGAATTTATGTTTTCTAAAAATTCTGCGAATAGTACCACCGGGACCGTTTATTATATATGTGCCGATGCATCTGGCGAAAGTACCCAATTATTTTCTTATTTAGCAACTCAGGCCGGATGTACAGCTACGGTGCCTCCGGGAGCAGGTGGAACAGGAAACGGTTTTCCATCAAAAGGAATGGTTGTCAGAGGTGCAGCTGGAAGCGTAAATCATCAAACATTTATAACCAATCTTCCTGCTGGCACCAACTCTCAATTTAGTGCCGCCAATGCCGTTCCTTCTGCCGGAACATCGGCCAATGGTTCCTGGTGGTTTGCCCATACTTTAACAAATGGTCAAAGTATTAATTTTGGATTTTTTAGATTAGATGATACTGAACCGGGTGACGTCGATCCTTATGCTATATTGATTTTATCATCTCCGGCAGTTACTCAAGCAAATTACACCCCAACATCAACGATAACGGCTTTAAATCCTAATTCTGGTTCAGGGCCACTGGTTTGGGCGGATATAACTTCGGCATCAAGCTTAATTTGGTGCGGAAATCGTAGCAGAGATGGTTATACAGCTTCTTATGATACTGGGGTTGCATTAACTATGTATTGTATAGGAAGTTCTGGAAGTCCTACGATTTCTCTTGGAGGTCTATCTAATCCTTTAAGATTATCTAATTATCCAGCAACTATTAAACCATATGTTGCAGAAAAATGCATTTTGGCTTATCGTGTTGCCGCAGATTATTTTATTAAAGGAAGAATTAGAGATTTGTTAATATTACCCGCTGGCAACAGATTAGACACTTTTGATAACAAACAAAGTGTTGTATTTATTGCTATAACTTCTGCAAATACCGCTTCTGTTGCGTTATCTCCTTGGGACGGATCTTCCGTACCAGTTCCATAAAGGTAATAAATGGTAGATCTTGGTTCTACATCTGAATTTTTAAGCGTTTCTAATTTTGTTTCTCCAGCAATAGGATACGATGGTTATTATACTATTGTTAGAGGAACTTATGATAATGCAGTTAGTGTAATACAAGATATATATTCTCCAATTGTTTTTGATCTTTACTCCTCTTATTCTCAATCACCTTTAGATAATATTAATGTTGGCCCAATTATTTATTATGTTATGAGAGGAACTGATGTCGATTGTAGTTCATTAACTTATCGTACTTGGACAGTTAGCGGATCTCCTGATTTAACTGGCTTATATTATTCTGGTACAAAATGTGGAGTTTCACCTTTAGCAAATATTATTATCACACATAGATATATTAGATAATAAAAAGGTATTATAATAGGTTATGACTTATAAATTACCACCAGTAACAGTAGCAGACGCAACAACAATATCTAATGGTATAGTTAGATTGGCTGGAGATCTTAATGGTACTGGTACTACTGCGGCGGCTCCAACAATTGGTAATTTAACTGGATTATCAGGAGTTGTCAGTATACCTTCTTCTTATTTAAAATTTGGTTCTGGAACAACATCTTCTAATGGTAAATTAAATTTTGAGAGCGCCAATGTTACATTAATTGGGGCCAGAAGAACAGATGCTTCTGATGCAGCCTTACTTAAATGGGATACATCTAATCATTTAACAATAGGTGACGATTCTACAGTTGCAAATTTATACACCAAGGCTTCTGGTGCTAATATAATGTATGGTATTAGCGGTGTATATTGGGCAGGAATTAGTTCTGGAGGTGCTTGGTATTGGGGACTCCCTGCGGCACAATTTTTTACAGGATCTGATGCAAGAATACTTAATTATCCATTATTTGCCGGTGGTCAACACATCAGTTTAGAATCCGCAAATGCAGTGTCAGGAAATACTAATGGTGGTACTGTAAAATTAATTTCTGGAATAAAATCAGGGTCCGGAAATGATGGTTATGTCTTATTTGCTAAAAATCCTGATGCTCCAGTTGAACTTGCAAGGATATTTAGCGAGCCATCTAATCAATATTTTGCATTTGCTAATAATTCATCTAATTCTTGGATTTATATACCACAACATCTAACTGGATCTGGAAATATACTTAAGATACACGGTCAAGACGGCGCTAGTACATTTAATGGTGGTAATTTAGTATTAGAATCTGGAGATGGGGTAGGCGGAGGTTCGGATGGAGAAGTTCAAATTTCTTCCGGCAGTTATTCAACATCATCTTCATTTTTAAGCATAAATCCATCCTGGGTTATCATAAATAATAATACCGGCGTCTATTTAGACAGTGCAGTTCAACATTGGCGTGCGGCAGGCGGTGGTGCAGATAAAGCCACATTTACTGCCTCATCAAATACATTATCCTTTGTTACATCCGGAACAGTAACAACAACCGGTACTTTATATATAGGCAGTTCTACTTATGGCATTACTCACAGCGTTGTTTCCGGCGATACTACTTTAATTTATAATTCAACTCAAAATATCAAGGTAACTAACGGAAAAACAACCCTCGGCGCGCCTTTAGAATTTATTCCAAATTCAGCAACAGATGGTTATATAAGAACCCCAAACAATACTAAAATTATTAGAGCTAGAAATAATAGCAACTCTGCTGACTTACCAATACTTGAAACTAATACGAGCGATGAGTTATTTATTGGAACTGACTCATCATATAGCAATGCAGTAAGTAATGTTAGATTATATGGTAGAGCAACAACTGGTGCCGTTTATATTGGAACTGGTGCTCAAACTGCATTTTATGTTATTAATAATGAAATTGGTTTTGGGGTTTCGACTGTTTCGTTTAATACTTCAGTTTCATCTCCAACAATCAAACAAAATGATGCTTCATCAACAACAACTAATTTAACAGTTCAAGCCCAATCTGCTGGTGGCTCAAATAATAACGGCGGAATTCTTCAGTTAAGAGGTGGTGCCAAGACTGGAACTGGATTAAAAGGTGGTGTTAGAATACAACTTCATAATACTACTGAAACAATGGTTGAAGCTACGGAAGTTGTCTCTGGGCAAAGAGTATTATCTTTATGCCTGTTATCTAACTTAACTTCAACACAAATGCCATCTTCAACTGGAGATGGTGTAATATTTATTGCTAATGCTACTACTGTTCCATCTGCGAATTCTGTTGGCGGAGGAATTTTATATGTTGAGGACGGGGCTTTAAAATATAGAGGAACAAGTGGAACTGTAACTACAATAGCAGCAGCCTGAGGTTAATATGGTAGCATTATTCGATAACAAAACCGCTGGAACTTATCATAGAATTGTTGGCGTTGAATCTGGAACAACAACTTTAAATGTAAATTTATTTGATGCAACTGTAGTTCCAGACAAGATGTATTGGGTAGTGGTAGATTTTTTAATACAAAATAATAGTACTAACGGTGATATGTCTGCTCAAAGAATTGCCGCTATTATTAAAGGTGGTTCTTCGCCTTCTGTTACATCGGTAAATATAACCGCAAGACAAACTATAGGTTCTGTAACTGGAACTTTTGCTATTGTTAATAGTAGCGGTACCATTGTTGCAAGATTTGATAATGACGCTGGTGCAGATCTTACAATGCAGGTGCACGCAGAGATCTTTAAGTAAAGGTATAAAATGAATTTGACAACAACTGATTGGACCAATTTTGTCGAAGAGTGTAAAAAAGAATTTCCAGATTTAAAAATAAAATTTAAAGATCAATCTGTTTTTATGAAATTTTTATCATTTCTATTATTTTTTAACAGATCTTTTATGACTAATTACATTACAACTATAGGAAGCAACGTTTATTTTCCATCACAAGAATTTATAAACAAAAATGTCAAAGGTAATATAGTTGTACTTCTTAACGAGTTAGTTCATATATATGACGCAAATAAATATTCTAAAGTATTATTTTCTTTATTATATCTTTCTCCACAAATTTTAGCATTATTAGCACTTCCATTATCTTTTGTTAGTTTATGGTTCTTATTACTACTATTGTTAGCAGCGCCTATTCCTGCGTTTTTTAGAATGTATTTTGAGAAGAAAGCGTATTCGTATTCATTGTATTGTAATGCTTATTTTGATCAAAAACAATTTGGAACACAAGTATTACCTGAATTTCTAAAAACATATTACATACCATCTTATGTAAAACAATTTAAAACATCTTATTATTATTTTATGTGGCCATTTAATGATGTGCAAAAATATTTTTATGAATTAAGTGATAAAATATGCAATGGGGAAAAGCCATCTTATCAAAAAGATTTACAAGACAAGATAGATCGTTTGCTTAAAATAGTTATCTAATTAATATTTTTTTATTTTATTTTATTTTTTAATGATATAGTAGTTATAAATTCTTTATAAGGAAACATATGGAAATTTATGACTTGGCTATTATAGGTAGTGGTGTTGCTGGAAGTTTTGCTGCATATAAAGTTGCTACAGAATATAAAGATGTTAAAACGGTATTATTTGATTTAGGTAAGGCGCCATTAAAAAGAAGAAGAGCATTAGAAGGATTTCTCGGATGTTTTCCAACAAGTGATGGTAAGTTATATTTAGATAATATTAATGAATTATCAAATATTTTAAATAATAAAAAAGTAAAATCAACTTACAAATATATAAATAATTATTTAAATAAATTCTTAAAGTTAAAAGTAGTTAAAGACAAAGAGCTTTATTCATCTTTAGAAAAAAAACTTAAAAAAAATAATTTCGAAATAATATTAAATGATTTTATTCAATTATATCCAAGAGATATTCATTTAATAATTAAAGATATAGCATCTACAATTGAAGATCGTGATAATTTACATTTAAGTTTTGATAACGAAGTGCATTCAATTAATAAACAAAAAAAACATTTTATTATCAATACGCAAAAAGGCGAATTTTATTGTAAGAAAATTTTAATGTGTGTTGGTAGAAGCGGATGGCGATGGGTTTCTAAATTTTATTCTGATTTTGGTTTAATAGAAAATAATGATTATGCTAAGTTTGGTATAAAAATTGAAATGCCAACTTCTCATATGAAAGAATTTAATAAATCTAATTGTAAAATAACTGGAGATAATTTAGAAATTGGTCCATTTTGTTGGAACGGAACGGTAATACCAGAAGATCATATTGATTTAACTATCTCTTCTTTTAGATCTAATGAAGCAAGATGGAAATCCGATAAAGTTTCTTTTAATTTTATAGGACATCGATATTTTCCATCTTCTGGTTATGAACAAACTGATCGAATTGGAAAGTTATCTTTTATTTTAGCAAACGATAGAATATCAAAAGAACGGATTTCTACCTTGCTATCGTATAAAAGTAAATTTTCTATTTTACCAGAATATGATTGGATACCTGCCGAAGTAGAAAAGTTTGCTAATATAGTTCCAGACTTAAAAACAAAAGGTTATTTCTACGCCCCTACGATTTTACCATATGTTCCAAAAATTAATATAGGTCAAGATTTATCAACAGATTTAGAAAATATGGTTTGCGCAGGAGAAGCCGCTGGATTTAATGGAATACTATCCGCTATGATTACTGGTGTGATGGGAGTTGATACTTTATTGAGGTAAATATGTCCGCTAAAGATTATGATACTTATGATTATGATGGTAAAGAAGTTAATGGCAAAATTATTTTAAGTAGATTTGCTTATGAATTATTTGATGAAGAAAAAAATACTGCATCAAAAATGGTTAGAGTTAAAAGAACATTTTCTAACGCAAAAGGTGAAAGTTGGAAAGTGTTTGAAAACGATAAAGTAGTTTTTGTATTAGATGGAAATAAATTATCAAAAAAAGAAAGAGATTATTTAAGAACATATGAAGGTTTTTCCTTTTTGCTAAAAGAAGCTAAAAGTGGAATTAAATCTCTTCACGGTATCAAAAATAAATTAAAACAAATAGTTAAATGAAGATTGTTTATGCTGCTGATAATAGACCTACATCTAAGTATAATTTAATAAATTTCTTGCATTCATTACAATTATCGAATAGACAAGACATAGAAATTAAAATAGCTGGGTATTCTAATTATTGTGATAATTGTTATTGGAATTTAGAGGCCCTATTGAATTTCAGTAAGCCACATTCTGATTTTTCTATTAAAAATTCAAATTATAAATTGTTAAGAAATGAAATATCTTCTTATAATCCAGATTTAATTATTTCTGATTTAGAACCATATGTATCATTGATCGCTATAGAATTAAATATAAATTTATATCAATTGAGCCCATTATGTTTATATTACGCAATGGATAAAAAAGATAAAGATACAATAAGACTTAAACAATTTTATTATCATATTTGGGAAGCTCATTCTGCTAAAAATAATTGTATAGATTATATACTCGAAAAATCTAATTTAAATATTATTGTTTCTTCTTTCTTATCAAAGTATCATTTTAATTTATCATCTACATTTATGACATTAGTTCCAGATCACGAAGATTTTATAAATGCATTAGATAAGCAAACATCATTATATTCATCAATTAATAAATATATGATAAAAACAAATAACAATATTGAACAAATAAAATTATCTAAATTTATAGAAAAAATATAATTTGTTATATATACTTTGAGGTAAAAATGAATAAATTTGTACAACCAGGTAGATTAAAAATAAAAGATGAAACCATTTTAATGCCAGAGTTTGTTGGTTTGAGAATGGTTTTTATTCCTTGTTCTTCAAATAAAAAATTTGATAAAAAATTAGATATATCATTATCTAAAAAATGGCCAAAAGTTAAAGAAGATTTTAAATTATGGTCCCAATCTTTTACTAATTTTAAATTAGGAGAAATCTCAGATAGCGCCCTTATGAGTGATTTATGGGTTGTTTATGGGCTCTGTAAAAACGATGAAGATAAAGTTGATAGTGCGGCATTAGAAAAATGCATTAAAAAATTATCAGCATTATCTAAGAATTATAAAGGAAGTTTGCATTTTTCTTCTTCATCTATTGAGGAAATTCCTGAATTAGCCGATATGATAGAAAAAGAATTAATTCAAAATGGTATTACAGTATATTTATATAATAAACTTTAATTAATGATCATATGAGAAAATTAGCACCACTAATACCTATAATTTTAATTTCAAGTTGCGCAACTGTATCACGACCCGGACCTAATGCTCCTAAAGAAGATTGGGTTAAATATTGTGATACTAAAGTAAATTGTGGATTATGCACATCAGAAGGTAATTGTGGATTTTGTCCAACTACCAACAGATGTGTTTATTATTCTCATAAAGATATGTCGGCTAAAACAAGTTGTCCAGCAATAGTAAAAACCACGGAGAAATGTCAATGAAAACAGTTAAAGAATTGGTTGGACAAACAGTTTATGATCAAGTTGCCGCTAAATTGCAAAAAGCATTTCCTGATCCAAGAGTTGTTATTGCTCCAGAACATATTGATGGTTTTATATTAAATACTTGGAATAATTTTGATGATGAAAATTGTCAAAAAATATTAACTTTACCACGACCAGCGCAAGCAGAGATTGATGCTTTAAATGCCGCTTTACCAAAAGCCGGCCCTCAAGATAATTTTGTATATTATGTGGCAGTAGCAAAACATTCAAGAGTATCAAATCCACATCATAGTTTTACTGCACATTTACCTTTAGTTAAAGTTACAGTGGCCAAAACAGATGCTGAAGCCACGACTATCACAACTGCTATCGGAGACGTTAAACCCGAAGATCATTTACTTCAGTCAATAGAGCAGTTGGCTTTTAAATATGATGAAGATTTAGGATATGTTCCAGCCAGAGTAGATTTAATTACTCCTGCAAGATTAGGAGACTCAAGGTTTGGAGCAATAGCGGTATATCTTGGTTTTAAAAATGAAGATGATGAAAAGCCAAGTTTCTATATTTTGGAGGCTGGAACTGCTACTGGGTTAGCATTAATGTTATTTATTTCTCCTGATATGGGTCCAATTTCTCATAAAAAGAAATGGTATCAACCAACGCCATTCACCAGTCCAGATCATACTTATGAGGGGAATTTAGTGGTTGATGGAAAAGAACCAAAAGAATTACATGTCAGATCGTACGATCCATCTAAAAATTTAGATGTATATGTCGATGTTCAATATAATGTTTCACCACCAGATACAGTTTGGCCCGCTTTCTTGATCGCTGAAGCTGCATCACGAGTAGGTGCCATATCAGTTAAAAAAGGTCAATTAATATTTGAAAGTTTATTTGCACCGATTGGATTTGTTTTGCCTTGGGACGAAAATCCAAACTAATATTATTTTGATATAAATATAGATGGATTATAAGCCAGGAGACATTATCGTTTGTAAGATAAGCAATAATGAAATTGTAGAGCATTATAAACAAACATTTGATTCAAAACAAAAGTTTGAAATTATAGGAATAGATGATGGTAAGTATGTTTTATATGTTCCAATAGATTTGATAATTAAAGGATCATTTGAATTATTATCAGAAAAATATTGTCAAAATTATAATGTTCCAAAAAAATTTATTGGTTCTAAAATAATAAAAGTTTCCGATGTATTTATTGATTATCTTTATAGAAAAAGCGATGGTATTATTTGTAAAAAATGTAATGAATTTTATCCAATGGCTCAATCTAATCAGGAAGATGGGACATTAATTTGTTGGCTATGTTCTAAATATCCATATAGAAATCATAATAAGAAATATAGGTATTAAATGTTTGATAATCATTATATTCCGTGGCGCAAAAGTAGATATGATTTATTATTAATAAATTTGGTCAAGATTTTTTAAAAATAAAAGAATGTTAGAATTGGGATGTGGCTTTGGTGATTTAGGCGAAATGTTTCGATTAATAGGAGCTGATATCACATCAGTTGATGCCAGATACACCAATATTGAAGAAGGAAAAAAAAGACATCCTTATATTAATTTTATTTGTCAAGATTTAGATGCAAATTTCGACAATCTTAGTCAATTTGATTTTGTTTTAGATACCGGTTTGCTTTATCATCTTACAGATCACGAAACTCATATAAAATGTTTGCGTAAAGTGTTGAAAGATGTTCTTATTTTAGAAACTAAATGTATTGATACAGATACAGATTATTTTTTACGTCATACAGATCCAGATCCTACAAAAGCATATGATCAGAGTTTTTCTGGTTTTGCATCAACTTCTTCACAATCAAGAATAGAAAAACTTCTTTCTAATGCTGGTTTTGATTTTGAAATACAAAAAACACCACTTCTAAATGCAGATTTTTATAGATATGATTGGGAAATATCTAATACATATAATATAGGTGGAGAATATAGAAGATTATGGATTTGTTATCCTAAATCTTAACATATTGTATATGCATCAATTGATTATTCTGATGCATTGTTCTTATAAACCATTTAGTTGGGTTAATCCATGGAAATTTTGCAACTTCTTTGTATTGAGAAGCATCAATGACTTCCGGAACTATTGTTAAATCAATTTCTTCGGCGTATTCCATACCCTCTTCATAGATAGATGCGCCACCAATTAAATATGTTTTTGGGCAGGAATAAAATGTTGATAATTCTATTGCTTCTTTTAAAGAACTTGCTTGTTGTGTTCCTTCATAAGCATTTTTAGAAACAACTATATTATTTCGATTGGGCAAAGGTTTTCCAATTGATTCAAAAGTCTTACGGCCCATAATCACTGTTGATGAAGTGGTTAATTTTTTAAATCTTTGCATATCTTCTTTATGTTTCCAAGGAATAGTGTTATCTACCCCAAGTATTCCATTTTGTGATATTGCTGCGATTAAATAAATAATGTGTCCACCTGTATATTGCTTCATATTAAATCCTTTATATTAAACTCAAATATTTTTCTATCTCTGGAAGATATTGTTCAAATCCAGGAATATATTTTTTATACCAGTAAATTTGATCTGTAATATAATAATTATATTTTTCTTGATAATTTTGCATAAACAATATTAAATTTTTAGCTACATTAAGATTTCTGGAAGAATAACAATTGATAATTGCTGCCGCCGCACCGCCCGCGCGCGGCGGACCGGTCGCCCCAATATATTCTCCTTCAAAATCATCATCTATTATTTTATATAGATCGTAATAAACATTATTTTCTTTTTTTAAGAATTTAATATATTCTATTGATTTAAACATTAAATTGCCATTTCCGCCTTAATAGCAGGATGATGATTATACCCCACCAATTCAAAATCTTCAAAAGATAAATTTTCTATATCATCAATGGAAGTAATATCTTTTTTAATTTTTATTTTAGGAAATTCATACGGAGTTCTTTGAATTTGTTCTTTAATTTGATTAATATGATTGGAATATATATGAGTATCTCCTCCAACCCAAATAACTTCTTTTGCCTTATACCCTAAATGTTTAGCAAATATATGAGTTAATAATGCATATGAAGCAATATTGAATGGTAATCCCAAAAAACTATCAACACTGCGCATATTAAATAAACAAAATAATTCATTATTATTTGAAACATAGAACTGCATACTATAATGGCAGGGAGGTAAAGCCATTTCGTGCAGTTGTGATGGATTCCAGGCTACCACCAAATGTCTTCTATCTTGTGGATTATTTTTTAAATTTTGTAATACCTGTGTAATTTGATCTGTTCCACCAATTGTATTTTTAGGCGAGAAATTAACATCACCTGGAGAATTGCCATTAAATCTTCTCCATTGATATCCGTATGCCTTACCATAAGATCCTTCTGGTAAGTAAGATAATCCTCTTTTATCTAAAAATTCTCTTGAAGTATTTCCTTTCCAAATATTAATACCTTTCTCTTCTAATTTTTTAGTATCAGTCTCTCCTCGTATAAAAAATAATAATTCTTCTACTATTCCCCTGAAGAAAATTCGTCTTGTGGTTAAAATTGGCAAAGTATTATTAGATAAATCGAAACGTAATGTCTTACCAAATACCGCTTTAGTTCCAACACCGGTTCGATCTTGCCTATCTTCACCATTATCTAATATATGTTTAAGAAGATTTAAATAATTTTGTTCATCAATATTCATTGTCAACCTTTCACAATAACATCGTGAGATCCGCTCTCAATCATTCCAGCGTGAGTAATTTTAACAAACTCGGGAGATTTTTTTAAATCAACAAGATTATTAACGCCTTGATATGAGCACCCAGATTGAACCCCCTCAACTATTGATTGGATGATATCTTTTACTGGCCCTTTAGCTTTAACAGTTGCTTTAACACCTTCCGTTCTATTACCACGATGAGTTGACGAGCCGTGATATGCTTTATATGTTTCACCATTAACAAGTAATATATCTCCAGGACATTCATCAGATCCAGCCAGAAGATTTCCGGTCATAACCATATCGGCAAAACATAATGCTTTTACAACATCTCCAGAATTTTTTGCACCGCCGTCTGATAATATAAATACCTTTTTATCAGTTGCTTTTTCAAAATCGTCCTTGGCTTTTTTAGCATCAACAAGAGATGATAATGTTGGTATGCCGTTTCCGGTCATCATACGAGTAGTGCAGATAGAATTATGAACTATAGCATTATTAGCAATAAAACTATGAGTATCACAATCTACTTCGATGTCATATGTAGGAAGTTCTAAATCTGTTTCTGACATTTCTAATATTTTTGATACTTGATAATTTTTAGAAAGTCGTTTAGCTCCGGTTGTATTAATTCTTGATATGTATGATTGTTTAACATTATCGATATTACAATTTTTAAGGCCACCGGCAGTAATTTTAGTTTTTTGATTATTTGGGAATACACCCGTTAATAGATAGTTTGTTATATTGAAAAGTTCAATTATTTGTTTAGATGTATTACTTAAATTAACTCTTCCATTTTCTTCAATATATCCATTACTATCAACTAATCCATCTAATAAACCTTGAAGATATTTTTTATTATTTACTAATAAATTTTCAGGTAAATGTTTTTTATCTTTCTTTCCAAAAGTAGCAAGATAATCTGCAAGCGGTTTGTAATAAAATCTTATTGTTTTAATATTTTTATTATCGGTTATTTTGGGAGATTTATTGAAAATCTTCTTAAGATATTTACTTACTTTCTTTACAATATGAGTTTCATTTTTGTGAAAATACCAGCTAACATTACCTATTTTACTACTACCATTGGTATTAACAAAAGCGTGTCCATCTCCAAGAAAGGTTCCAAATAAATAACCTACTTCATATGATGGTTTTAAAGAGACATCTTTTTTATATTTAATATCATCTTTCCATCTTCCGTTTCCTCCACATCTTTTTTGAATTTCTATATTAAATGTTTCCGGTAAATTAAAATCAATATTTTTAGGCATTAAAAAAGATGCTTTATTAATATCTTTTAAAGCCTTCCATTTATATTTAGATTGACCACTCTTTGTTAATTTATCTAAAGTTTTAGCATAACCAACTGTATCAACTAAAGAAGATGATAAGTCCCCTATATAAAATTCGTGATTTGAGGTAAAAAACATATCTTCATAATAAATTGAGTTTCTTAACTTCATTACATTTTTAATTTCATTATTAAATATGTTTTTAACTTTTACCGGCTTTCCATTCATATTGATAACTTTTTCACCTACTTTAATATCTTCAATATTTTTATAGGTTCCATTAGCCATTAATACCCTTGTTCCCTCTGCAGCGCATCCACCACCAATTCCAACTTTAACCATATCTGCGCCGGCTTCAAATAATCTATAAGTTCCTTCGTATGTTGCAGTATTACCGGCAATCAAAAATACATTTGGATATTTTTGAGCAACATATTTAATCATATCTAAACATAAACTATGATCTCCGTGAGCAACATCAATTAAAATAATCTTAACCCCCAATTCAACTAACTCATCTACATACTTATAATCTTCTTCTTTTACACCAATTGAAAAACCAAGATAGTTAAAAACATCAGCTCCATATTTTTTATAAAATCTTTCTGCAATATTCAACTGTTCATCAAAAGAACAAAAACGATGCATTACTACTAATGATTTTTTCTGATAAAAAATATCAATCATTTCTTCTGACACAATGGTTTTCATATTAGAAGGAACGATTGGTAATGATGCTTCAATATTTTTAGATAATTTAACTTTGACATCAACTTCAGATCTGCTTTTAATTTCTGAATATTTTGGTGATAACATTACATCATCAAATGAAACTGCGTCATACTTTATAAATTTTTCCATATTGCTCATTCGGTTAGATCCTTTTTGTTTTTCAGCCATTCATAATATATCTGACTAACGAGGTATTAAATTATAATAATAAGGAGAATATTATGAGATTTTTTGATTTAATTAGTGATTTTGTTAAATTATTTAAATTTCCCGCAGAGCCGCAAGAAGGAAATGTTTCTCCGGAAGAAGGTGAACATCCTGTAGGAGATACATCAGTTTCACCAGAAGAAGGTGAGCACATTAGAATTATAACGCCGCCGATTGCATTGAACAATGAATTTGAGTATTTGCAAATTCCTGAAAGGCAAGATACATTTTTAACCGGGACACAATTTTATAATTCAATCATAAATAATAATTCTCCATCAAGAGAAGATGCATTTTTATCAGAATTTTTAAAAGGCAATATTCCTACTTTTATGAGAAAATTATATAAAGTAGAAAGTATCGTTGGTAGTAATAAATTAGAATTTTTTGTTATTCCTGACTTTTTATCTATAGGTAGTGATGAAGATTTCGTTAGAACTCCATTGCTTCCAGGAACGGCGCGCAAAGTTTGTGATGCCTTCGAGTGTGTGTTGCCAACCAGAAAAATGTCTAACTTAATTTGGAGCAGCTCTACATTTAAGATGGAGCCATTACCGATACCGCCTGATAGTTTAATGGGAACAACTAAAAGATTTTTAGAACACAATCAAAAAGTAGAAGCGAAATATCCTAATAGAAATTTAGATATGTTAGTCGCCGGCCAAAAGAAAGATATTGTTTATACACCTGCACTAAATACATATCCGAATAATGTTGCAATTTATGGATGGTTTTATTTAACAGGGTCTCCAATTCAACCATTAAATGCGTCAAGCCATAACGATATGTATTCTGATTATAGCCACGGAGTTAGATTAGTATATAAATATTGTTTAGTTAATGGTCAAAAGATGTTAGTTAATGATATTTGGAAAGATAAAAATTTAACATCTTTAATTAATGACGAAAATAAAACATTTGATTCAAGTAAGTTTTATTTATAAAAAATTAAAATACTTATCAAGATTTATATTTAATATATTTTTTAATAAATCTAATTCTTTCTTTAATGAAAGCGTTCCAAAATTATAGTTATCATTGTAGTATAAAATAAATAATACTATATTTTTTTCTATATTTAAATTTTTTGATTTATATATATCGTATATTAAATTTATACCTTGAATAAATTCGTGCTCTCTAAAATTAGATTCCTCTGGCCAATCAATAAGTTCTAATTGGCTTTCAATAAAAAAATTATCATCTTCGACAATGCAGCATTTTTTATCTTCATCATAATAAATTTTTTTGAACATTTGATTAAATTATGTTAAGATATTTTTGTATTTCCGGAAGATATTGCTAAAAATCTGGAGTATATTTTTTATACCAGGAAATTTGATTTGTAATAGAATAATTATATTTTTCTTGATAATATTGAATAAATAATATTAAATTGTATGATACATTAAGATTTCTGGAAGAATAACAATTAACATGGGCGGCGGCGGGGCTTCGCGGTGGCAATTATCGCTCCAGTGTACAAAATTATCATCTATTATTTTATATAGATTAAAATAAAGAGCATTTTCTTTTTTAAGATATCCAATATATTCTATTGATTTAAACATTATAGTAAATTTATATATTTTTGTATTTTTGGTAATAGTTTTTCAAACTCATATGATATTTCAATATATTCTTTTATCTGCTCATTAATTGTAATTTTATATTTAATTTCATACCATCTCATAAATAAAATTATATTTTGGACAAATTTTTCTTTATCAGCATAGCACTTTATAATATATAATATAAAATCATAAATTGAATATCCAAAAGTTTTTCGATAATATATTGTTTTATAAAATCATCATCTATAATGTTTAGAAATATATTATGTGTATTAGCGGTAATAATTATTTTATTAAACATAGTTATGCTCAACTACTGCGCCATCTGGGAAAATAAGTTCAAGCCTATTTAAAATAATAGCACACAATCTATCTGCATCTTTTCTACAATACGCCAAAATCATTCATAGATACCGGCATCCCATTTAAATCATTTATTATAGATTCCATATGATCTAAAATTATTTCACCAGATTCAATTAATGCCTCACGACTTTGATCGTCTTGTGGATTTAAAAGTAATGTATGACTATATCGATCGAATGATAAGTATAATTTTACTGGATATCCTAAATATTTAGGGATTACATTATAAGTATAGATTGATGTTTTGATTTTAGGATTAATCATTTCAATCTTGCTAATATTCTTCCCATACTTGTATTATAAGGCGATACTTCTATCCTTACTTTATCATTTACCATTATTTTAATTTCATTTTGTCTAATTTTCCCGGATAAGGTGCATAAAGCAGTATGACCTTCTGCTATTTTTACTTTAAATTTACCATTTGAAAAATCTTCAACTATACCTTCTAACATAATACGATCTCTGTCTGACATTTATTTCTTTTCTCCTATTTCATTTATTAAGTAATTGAATTTAGATTTTGGAATAATTAACCCATCACAATTATCATAAGTTAATATTGAATTAAATTTATCTTTATCTAATTTAATAATATTATCTGTTTGAAGATTTACATATAAACTTCTAATATTTCTTTCTTTAAACAATAATGGTGGGTAAATCTTACTTTCATTTGATGATATGATAAAGCCTCTTAAAAAATAGTCAATACCCAAGCAGAGTATTTCGTATGTCTTTGTATTATTTTTATAACCCAAGCACACATAGGCAACTAAACTATTTTGTAGTATATCGATCACATCCCTATTAAACCATAAATCTGTTTTTATTAAATCAAATTTATAATTTTTATCGTTCTCAACAATACTTTTTTCTTTGATATTTAAAGTGTTTCCGAACTCATCGATCCATATGTTTTCAAATTTAGGATTATATGAAAAGTTTTTTGAAAATACACTAACTGGTTTTAATCTACAACCTTTTATTAAATTAAAATATAAATTATCTTCTAAGTATCCACTTACTATTTTTAATTGTCTATTAATTTTATCTACGAAATCTTTATAACTTGTATTTTTAATCGTCATACATTTCGCTCATTAAATCATTTTCTTCTTCTGGCGCGTGAGGTACTCTTTTAAGTAGTGGCAAATAATCTATACCTTCATCTAATAATTTTTGCCATAAATAAAAAGTTGCTCTACTATCTCCTTTGGCCGAGTGCATTCTTTGATTAGTTGCAATTTTAAACATATCTAATGATGCTGCCAAATTCACTTTTGGTTTAATTATGCCTGTTTTTTTAGCATATTCTCTAACCATAGGAATAGTATCTAACCATAAATTTGCTGGAAAATATTTATTTTCTTTTTCCCACATACGATGAATAAATTTCATATCAAAATTAAATGCATTATGAGCCACAATTGCTCTGTGTTCAGGTGTTTTACCATCTAAAGCAAAAAAATTTTCTACATCTTCAATGGCTTGTTTTTTTGAAATGCCGTGATATAAATCGTTAATTGTTTTACCGGTTATTTTTAATGCATCCATTGAGGCGTTTTTTGGATAATCTGCCTTGATGGTTCTATTAATTTGCATTTTATTGCTGCATCTAATAATAGAGATCTCAACGATTTCATGTAGATTTAAAATAAGTCCGGTGCTCTCTGTATCTAATATGTAAAATTCTATTGACATTATTTAATCTCTTTATAAAATTTATTATTTAGTATATTACATATTGTGCTTTGTGAAACATTATATTTTTCTGATATTTGTTTTTGAGAAAAATTCATACTATATAATTTTTTAATTTCTAAAATATCATTTTTGGATAATTTTCTTTTACTTTTATTTAAATTTAAAATATTTTTTAATTGTATATCTGATGGAATGTAGGTGTATCCCCTTTTTCTTATAGTAGGACTAAAAATATTACTTTTATATTTTCTCCAAGTCATCCACATTTTGGCGCGGCACCTTTTTCTTGTTAAACTATATTCAGAATTATTATAAATAAGTTTTAAAAAATTAAAAGCATTTTCTACAGCAAACCTTACCATATTATTACTGATGTTTGATTTTATATTTCTATTATTGCAAAATTCTTGTAATTCTGTTTTTATTACATCAGACATAGAACAATAACTGCAAGACAACCCCTTTCTTTTAAGAGGATCTGATATCCACCCATCACTATCCATTAATCCTCTTATAAAATGTATCAATATATCCTCTGATATATCCGGAAATCTTATTTTATGTGATTTTTTATCATAAGAATCTAATTTAAGATGAATACATAAATCATTCATTATTTTTACGGAATTAATTATTAAAGTATTAGTGTTGTCATATTTTATAAATTTTATTCTTGAATTTGGAGAAATATTATCTCTAAATAATGCAAGTATTTCCGTATCAATCCAATGAACAGAAATATGCAGCCCATCTTTTTTTAAACATCCATCTCCCGCCACCCATCATAAAGATATGCTTTAGTTCATTATCTATTTTTTCAAAAAAAAACTTTCATGTTTAATATATTTAAAATTATAATTTTTATTTCCGGCTTTTTCTAAAGTATTAAAACCATAGCAGCACCTGTCTTTACCATTATTATTTTTTGACATCTTATTACATTTTTATATAGTTTGTAATATGTTCATTTACATTTTTTAGAAATATTAAAATCAAATTTTACTAAAATTTTTTCCTCACTACTGAATTTTTTTTATTTGAAATTATCATTTCCGTGCCCGTTTAATTTGTGATAAAAATACATCACGCATCATTCTCGTATCGGAGTCAGCCTTATGGGACTTCTCTTTTTTAACTTTATATCTTTCAACTAAAGAAGATAAATTATAAAAATCATTTTGCTTACCATCTACATAGTCTAAAAATAATTCTATTTGGATAGTATCTAAATATTTTCTACCAAACGGAAAGGTTGCTTCAAACCCGTGTGATTTCCATAAATGCTCCATATGCAATTTATCGAAATACGCATTTTGTGCAACAAATATTCGATCGTCAGGAGTAGAAAAATCTTCCATCATCCAATTCTCTATCTCTGAAATAACTTGTTCTGGATTTTTATATGTTTCTTTCCCGTGAGCAGTTTTATGCATTAAATCTTCTAATTTATGACCATTTACCCTTAATGCATCTTGACTGATATTTTCATATTTCATAGGTTTAATGCACCAAGTTTTTTGATCGTTATTGGATAATCTATATAAAGAAATTTCTATAATTTCTGCGACACCAACTTCAATTCCAGTCGTTTCAGTATCTATTAAATATATTTCAAATGCCATTATCTATATCTTTCTGAATGTTTAATAATTAATGAGCCGGCTTCATAAACAATTGCTTTTTTATTTCTTCTTTTGTTTATTAATGGTCTAAATTCTATTGGTCCAGTTGTTGTTTTAATTTCTTTAACAGCTTCTTCTGGACTTTCTGCCAAAACTCTAAATTTAATTACTGAAGGAACATCTGCCTCCATAATTACATCATAATATTTTTTCTCTTGTTTTTTTTCTTGTTTTTGTTCTTGTTTTTTCATTTGATATTTTTCCAAATTTTATTTTTTTTAATATATAGAACGGTGTTTCTATTTATATTAATTTTTTTTGATATTATTGTAGTTGATACATTATTTTTAATTAAGGCCCTTATATCTTTAACATCTTTTTTTGAAAGTTTGGATTTTGGATTATTTTATCCATCCCAATGTTTTCTTTTTTTATTAGCTACACTCATTTTTTTCGAGTATCGTCGCTTATTTTTTTATTAAGATGTTTTTTGCCGATTTTTTGTTTATGTTCTTCTGAAAAAACCCTGCCTTTTAATGATTTTGAGATTTTTTTCCTAGTTTTTTGTGGCGTCGGCTTGCCAAAATTAGGATGATTTTCACCAACCCAATTTCTTTTAATCATGTTTTCTCTATGTTTTTCTCTTGTTTTTTCATCCATTTCTTTTCTAGATTTTTTAACATTTTCTTTCCATTTTTTTGGTAATTTTTTACCAAACATCGGATGATTTATTCCAGAGCCGGTTCCTTTCCCGCCGCCCGCTATGTTATAAATGGAGATATTCATACTTCGTAAATATGATATCATATCTTCTTCAAAATAATATGCCTCGTCTTCATTATCAAATGTTTTAGTTATAGTAAAATCAAAATTTTTATGGCCATATTTTTTAATTGCAGCATGTATTTTTTGATAATGTTTTGGATATTTTTTCTTTCCACCATCCGCAATTGTTATATGCTGATTAAATCTATTAATATTAGATGTAGTTCCAATATATAATTTATCATTTAATCTATTTATAATTGTATATACATAATACATTAAAATATTTCCTTGAATCTATTTAAAAACAAATCTTTTGCTTCATCTGGATTTAGTGGAATAATCTGAATAGGTGGAGATTTGACCAAACTCCATTCATTATTAATTGGTATCATAAAATTATTGGCCTCTATAGATAGAGTTAGTAAATCAGCATCTTTTACTGATTTTGGAGTATTTGGATCTAAATTAAATTTTTTATATATAACGGATTGAAGTAATTTTTCATTTTTTTCATAATTAATAAATAAATCCGAATGTTTTAACGGAGTGGGGATATCTCCAAGAACATATTCGCATGCATCGTGAAGTAATCCATGTTTTTTATCAACATCATCGCACAAATAACTAACTAAAACACTATGCTGTGCAACTGAATAAAATTGTTTAGAATGTCCATTAAATCTGCACATATTACTTAATGCGTGAGCGATATCTTCTATATCTATATCATCAGCATTTGGTGCTAAAGGATAGAATTTTTTACCAGTGAATGTTTGTATCCAAGGTTCATTCACTAATTCATCAGAAGATAATTCAATTTCTTCAATGATTGGTATTTCGGGTTCTTTTGGTAAAGCAACGCCGGCGACCCTCATTGCTTGTATTTTTAAGTCATCTGTATCAAACGGCTCTATCTGTGGCATATTTTTATCTCCAATAATATTATTTATAAATTTTTGAAAGTTATTCACTTATCAGTACTCCCAAATCCACCATTGCGTATGGCATTTCTTTCTTGGTATAATTTTTCCAACTCATCATTAGAGATATTTTCAACAATCATTTCTTGACGACGAACTGGCACTAATTGCCCTATAGCCTCACCAAATTCTATTACTAAATCTTTTGCCATAGCGGAAACATCAGGTATGTATTGTGCAGCAAAAACAACTTCTTGATTAAACGCTTCATCTATAGTTCCATATAAAGCGTGTAAAGATTTTTTAGCAAAAGAACTACTTCTTGGTTTTAATTCATACCAATAATTAGATGGACAAAATGCCCTAAACCCCAATGGTATTTTTACATATTGGCCAGCTCTAATTATCAAAGGTTTTCGATCTGGCATTGCGGCTCTAACATCCCATCCAGTAGCTAAAGGTTCAGCTCTTGTTGGTAAAAATTCTGTATTATTTTTTAAATCTTCACGCAATGCAAATTTAAATTTTGGAATTTCTATCATTTTATCCTCTTAATGTCGTTTTTAAATATATCTGTTCGTTTGATTGATTATTATCATAATTTAGCATTTAATTATGAGTAATTTAACATCTCCGCCAGCCATCATTTTTGTGAATGAAAATATATCAAGTGCCGTAAAAGAAGCATTAATAAGACAATTAGATATAAATGAATCAATTTCTGGCACAGAATTTGACGCAAGATTGGCGGCTGATCCGAATTATCCAACAATTATTAAAGGTAATAATTTAAGGTTATTGGTTTCTCGTAATTTTGCAGATTATACCAATCGAACAGTTGCAGATATAACAATATTTATCAAAAATGGTTTGGCCGCCGTCGAGAAAAATAACTTTGGTCCCCCGAATATAACTTTACCAGTAGATAAATTATATTATACGGCTTTATTTTATGTAGGTAAATTATCAAAAAATACGTATACTGTATCATCTACTTCTTTAATTCCAATTGATACAGGTTTAGGATTGCCCAATACTCCACCTATTTCAATTGTACCTCCGGCTTCATTTACACTTACTTCTGTAACACCATCAATTGGCGATGTGATGTATGGAACATATATTACAATAACCGGCACGAATTTTTCCGGTTCACCAATTGTTTCCATAAATGGTGTTAACTGCACTAATATTTCTGTAATTAGCTCGACTCAAATAGATTGTATCACTCCTTTATTACCATCGGGTATATATGATATTTCTATTAATATTTCCGGCACAATAAAAACATTATCATTAAGTTATGAAGTATGGTCTCCCACCTCCATTGTTGGTGCAAGAGTATATGATATTACAGCCGGCATTACTCAATCTTTGAATTTAATATCTCAATGGAATGATCAAGGATCTGGAATGAAGCACTTAAGTCAATCTGTTGATGCAGCAAAACCAACATATGTGGTTAATGCCATTGGCTATAATGATTCTGTTCCTATAATGACTTTTGATGGTAATGATTATATGCAACTTGCTTCAAAAGATGTCTTTTCTTCTGGTAAAAGCTTCTTCTTCGTAGCAAGAGAAAATAATACTGCTGGTAGATTTACTCAATATGCAACCGGCAATCCTATAGGCGGAGATCTTCAGGGCAGCGTCTATGGATCTGGTCCTGGATTTACTGATGGTAAATTAAGTGCTGTTAATTATGTTGAGCCTTCTGGACCTTATACATTATATAATGCAAGTAATACTATTTTTGCTGATGGAACCCCAAGATTCTATGGCATGATACATAAACCAGATGGAACTTTACAATTTTTTGTAAATAATTCACAAGAGGGAATAGATCAAACAAGCGCAATCAATACTACTTATTATGGTTGGGATACTATAGGTACAACTTTTAGCTCAAATAATGATTGGCTTAAAGGATGTGATTTGGCAATGGTCTTTGTTTTAAATGGGGTATTATCCAATATAGAAAAATCTAAATTATATAGTTGGTCTTATGGTAAATACTTAAGAGGATCGACACAGGTTAATATTCAGACAAATTCTGCTTTATCTTTTTCTACTGCACCAAAAGATGGATGCGTTTTATTTTCGTTAGGAAGCACGCTATATTTATTTGGAGGTTGGGCAACAACTGCGGCTTGGGAAAGCGGCCTTGCGACGACAACTAATGAATTTTATAGCAGTGCTGATAATGGCGCTACTTGGTCTTTAATTTCTGCTCATGACGCAAATCCACCAGTAAGTGGGGCGGGAGCAAAACCAAGAAGAAGACACACACCGGCATATACTCATCATAAAAATTACATGTATATATTAGGAAGTGATCCATTTGATTTAGATGCAGGAAGTTATTATCAAGATGTATGGAGATTTAATGGAACTGCGTGGGAGCGAATGACCGCTAACGCAGGATGGGGACCAAGAGTATTAATGATGGCCTGGTCAATTGATAATAAATTATATATGGCTGGAGGGCAAACGGATATAGCAGATCCGTCTACTGCAAAAAATGACATATGGGTTAGCTCCGATGATGGTGCAACTTGGTCATTGCATACCGCTAATGCACCTTGGGCCGCAAGAGGTATGGTATATGCTCCAGTATTATTTAATAATAAAATTTATATTATTGGTGGAGGTAGATACCATAATACACCAGCATCCAGAACTTATTACAATGATGTTTGGAGTTTTGATGGAACTACTTGGACCGAAGTTTTAGCAGATGGTTTAGCACCTTGGAGTAAACGCCAATATATATCGACCGCCGTATTTGGTGGATATATGTGGATAGTAAATGGTTATTCAATACCAGGATCAAATACTTCAGATTGTTGGAGAAGTAAAGATGGTATTAATTGGTATCAACAACGCCAAATGCCCTGGCCTGCAACTCACGCATCTTCATTAGCAATTACTCCAGATGGCAACGGATTAATACATTGCGGTGGTATTGAAACATCATCTAATGTTTATAAGATAAGTATAATTTAATATTATCTAATTTGATACAATGTTTCTTCAAAGATAGTGGTTTCATTAGTAAAAGGACTAATTTCTTCTAAATCTTCTTCAGCAAAGATATACTCATTATCTATGATATCATCTTCTGTATTTCCATATAAATAATAATCTTTTATGATTTCTGCAACATATTTCATTGTATATCTGGCTTCTGATACACTTATATATTCGTCTGCTCCAGATCCATAACTTTGATGATAACCACAAGTCATATTAACTGCATTTTTGCATTTACCCATTTTTTTAATAGCATATACATCTGTTAGCAACCCTTGAACTGGAACCCGTGGTAAATCTATAAATTCAGCAATATCTAATAGTCTCTCCGCAGTTTTTTCTGAACATAATTGAACTCCACCTATAGATGTTACTAATTGATTTCTATGGTTTCCACGATCAACTTGCAATAAGATATCAAAATGATGCATTGGAATTTCTAATGCTGATGCAGAAATGGCACCAATTTCTTCATCTGTTGTAAACAACAAACCCAAATCATATCCAGAGTTTATTGCTACCCACAAATTTATAGCAACACCTAATCTATCGTCTCCACCTAATTGAACTTTACAATTTTTATCTTGTATAATAATTTCTTTTTCACCGTAGTGATATTTAGTTTTTATTGTTGGTTCCGGTTTTCTTGAATGACCAGAATGATCTCGACAAACATCAGTATGAGCAACTAAGCATACATTTGGTTTACCTCTAACCGCAAGTAAATTTGGTATTTTTTTATATAATCCTTTTCTTTCTGATACATAATTATCTTCGACAAAAGAAAAGCCGTGCTCTTTTAGAGTATTTTTAATAAAATCCCTAAGTTCATATTCTGGCATTTCACAACAAGTCATAATAAATTTTTCAAAAGAATATTCGTTAATCATCTTTACCTCTTTTTAAAGTTCTTACAAATATAATGGTCTTTTGGTATAAGTCAAATAGTTAAATTAAAGTAATTTATATCTGCGAATAAAAAAGCATAATAATAGATTATATATCACATACGGGATACAATGAAAATATCAGAATTGATAAAATTGGCCTATAAATTTAATAAATTAGCTCAACCATTTGGCGATAAAATGCAATATTTAGCGTCTCTTAAAAATGAGGCAGCTAGGTTTTTATCTAATATTAAAATTGATCCACATACTTTAAATCAATTAACTTTAGATTTTGATAATCCATATCAATCATCAAAAACATTATATTTTGCATTGTATGATTTTTGGAGAGTAATGCCTGTCTCACAATCCAGAATAGATTTTTATAGAAAATTTGTAGAACCATCATATAATGTATTAAAATTTATTTATGAAAAATTAGATACTGTTCCACCGCCTCCACCAGAACCATCATTTCAGCAAGTAAAAGTAGAACCAGTCGTCGGCGATGCTCCACCAAAATATCCGTTAATAGATAAAAAACAACAACAAGCCTTATTTACCGCTTTAGTTTGGGAAGGTTTAATTGCACCATCATCTTCTCGTAAGGTAGATGGTATTTTGGGTCCAGAAACAAGAAAACTTTTAGATTTATTTAAGAAAAAAGTTGTACATAATACATCTATATCTGATAAAGATGCTTTAAATATAGCTCAAACAGTTGTAGAAGGTAAATTACCCGAATAAGTTGTAATAATTTATTCTATAATAATCTTCATTAAATTTTTTATATTCAACTTCATCTAACATTCTGGATAAAATGTTTTTTACATTATAATTAATTATAATGTGTGGTTGAACATTTAGAAAATAATTAATAAAATCTTTTTTGTTTAAATTATATAGAAAACTATAATTATTATGATTAATAAAATGTATTACACTTGTTAAGCACCCGCCATATATTTTTTCTGCAAGAATTTTAGATATCAATAATTTTTTATTATTATTTTTTAAAAGAAATAATAGATTTTTATATACTGGATATTTGTATAATAATTTTGCTATATAGTCCACAATATTAAAATCAGATTTTTCACAATAAATTTTAATATTTTTGTATATTTTATTTATGCTTCTTGGAGGACTTGCGGTTATTTTTTGAGTAATAATTTCATTTACATTTATAGATTTATCATACTCAGACATAGATACTACTAATTCTACAAATTTATCAAAATTAAAATTCATATATATCTGTTGCTTGATATCGGATACCACATAATCATTATCGGATAAGATATAAATGCTTTTTATTTTTTTCTTAAGATCGTTTATATTTTTTGATCTGTTTAGTTTATCTAATATTTTATTTAACTGATCTAATTCTTCATCTAGTAAATCAATTGAATAAATACCCGGTGCATCTTCAGTGTATAAAAAAAACAAATCATTCTTCATAATACGATATATAACACTTCATTAAGAGCGTTCAATGACTGAATATAAAAATCATATATTTAATAATTCAATAAAGTTTGAAAATTGTTTAATCTGTAATCATAGAACATATGTGATTGGAGGAGATAATAAAATAATTGTAAATGGTAGAGATAGGTATTTATACAATGAATATGATAATAATTCTTTAATATTTAAATTTTCAAATGATTATCAGGATGTAGATTCCGATTTCTATATTAAAGTTCCATTTTTTTCTAATTCAATTGAGATTAATAAAAAATATGATTATACTGCGCCTAAAGAATTAAATTTTAGAGTTGGGTGCAAAAAAAATCATTTCTACTATAATTTCTTATTAAATTTAAATGGTAATGAAATTATCGATGCCTCACCTTTATCAATATTTTTTAGATTTAAGTTTAATAAACAATATTGCAACACCATTAGTAATTTTAAAAGTAATAGAACTATTATTACTACTTCTCAAGAAAAAATATCTTTAGATTTTACTCCGCCATATTATAATTCTTTATCTGATATAAAAAGATTCCTTGATAAAGTTTTTAAAAGAAAATTTTTACTATAATGAAAAGTATTAAAGATTTAATTTATTATTATCGAAGATGTCCATTATGCAACAGTTGGCTAACCATTGATGTCGATCTTCCTAACACAACCGCATTAGAAATAAAAGATGATCGGGTTTCCATCACAATTATAAAAGAAAATGAAGATCCGAATATAACTTTTGATATTTTGTTTAAAAATAACAAAGTTATTTCTGATGGACCACTTTACATTGATAATATAGTTTTTATGATTAAAAGATTGTATTATGATAACTATACTGAAATTTTTAAATTAGAAGTGCGATGCTACAATTGTAATAATTTTAGGTATTGGTCAAATACATTAAGATATGATGAGGAAAAAAGATTAATTAAAAACATAGGTATTTCTGGAGAAAAATTTCAAATTCACGATATCAACAGCAATAATGAAAAAATCAGTTATGTAGTGTTTAATAACTATAAAGATAATACATCTAAAATGTTAATATCCAAATCTAATGAAAAACCTTATGTCATAGATGTTCCATTTACGCCGTTTTCTCAAATAGATTTTAATAATAAAGAAAAATTAATGAGATATATTAGAAATGTTTCAATCCTCGGGTAATAATTCTTTAAAACCATTATTAATCATATAGGTTGTTAAGTTATTAATAATATGTTTGGTTTGACCCACTATACTATTGATAATTAAATCATAAAGGAATTCAAAATCATCATCTTTTAGTCTATAGTCTTTTCTCATTTCAGCAAAAATATTCTGACAAGAACCAAAAGAAATATTTTTTAATTTATCAAAATTACTTAAACTTAAAAGAAAAGATCTTATAGCAAACATTGGATTTTGGCTATCGGCATTTATTTTAATAGAATGTTGTGAATTACGAATGGAGCTTAAAATTTTATTCGTTAAATTAAATACATACAGACTAAGTGCATCATATCTTTCAAAATTTCCTTCTTGATTCGATATATCAACTAATATACTTTTAACTTTATGCGTTGGATTAATATCTTGAAAAACCCTTTGCGAGAATGATAATAATTTATCTGATTTATCTGATTTTTTTAATTCTTTAAGTTTATTTAAAGTTTCTTTATAATTTTTAAACGCCCTTTGATAATCTTCTATATTTGAATAATCTCTTATATTAGGTTTTTTGGGCATCCATTCTTTTGTCATTCTGGGCAACTTAACATCGGAATATGGCTCTATTGGTAATTTTTCCGGCGGCAGCATTGGATTTAATTTATTTAATTCCGCAATTTGTTTTTCATATTCTTCCGAATCTACGATATTGTTGCTTATTGCGCTTGCATCAATTATCTTTAAATTAGTTTTTTCCGATAAAGCATCAATAAATAATTTTGCAACATCTTTGTTATAAATCGGATACATTGAAGATAATAAGATAGCAGGTTCTTTTTCTTTACCTTTATTAATCAAAACAAAATTAACAATACTTCTGGCGTGCATTTTTTCACCTTTGCCTTGATAATCACTACCAGCAGTTAAATAAATAATACCAACATACTTGCTTAAAATGCTTCCAACCAAATGATTATTAAATCTAGAGTATTTTAGATCCCAGGATTGGCAAGAAGTTATACCTCTTTCTGACATAGTGCAAATATCCCAGGCGCCTTCCTTTTCTGATCTAAACACAATTTCTAAATTATTTGGTTTATTGACTTTATGAAATTCTTTTATAAATAATGATTTATCTAAATTATCTAATTCAATATTAAATTCTTTTAATGCATCTTTTACTTTATCATATACTTTAAATAAACTCTCGTTTTTAGATGCTAATTTCTTTTTGATTATTTTGTCATTTATTTTATAATTTATAACAATATCTTCTGGAAAAACTAAATTCATAATACCTTTTTCATTTATCTTAACTATTTCATTTAATTTATTAGAATTTAAAATATTTAAAATTTTATTAAGAGCTTGTTGAGTATATAGTAGTGATACATAATCGTTTCGCCATTTTGATATTAATTCATTATCTTTTTTAGGAGAATTTTCAAGTTCTTCAATTTTATAATTTAAATTATTTTTTGCGTAGAGAATATTTGAGCTTATTACATAAATTACATTGGAGGCGGCTTTTTGCTTTACCGTATCAAGAATAGGAGTTTCAATTTTTTTTCTAAAATTACTTAATCCAAAATTTGGAAAAACTTTTTTAACTTCTTTCATTCCTTCAAAGGCTGGACTATTTTTAATCCAACTTGGCATATCTTTATCTTTAAAAACATCCAAAGCTGCCAGTTTAAAAAGCATCTCTAAATCAAAAAGTTCCATATATATATGCGATAATTTGCATTTCATTATGTACATAAAAGAATATATAAATAATAAAATTTGCCCAGTATGTCTTAATAGTAAATTTGGGTTTAGCATACAGGTAGTTGGGAAAAAATATAATTATATGTCTGAATCAATTAATGATGAGATTATTTTAGATAATAGAAAAGATAAAATTAAAATTAATTTATCAAACAATGAAGCGTTCTTTAATTTCAAAGATCAATTATATCAAGATCTATTAATTGAGTTAAAATGCAAGGTTTGTCCAGAAGTTAATGATTATTTATATTGGAGCACTTCTAATTATTTATCTTTTGATGAACAAATTGGTAAATATTCTCCTGTAGTAGAGGATAGAGAAATTTTGGGATTTTATTTAGAAAAAGAACATTACATAATGATAAATCTGCCAAGACAAAATCAAACTATTGTTTCAATATATGATCCTGCATTCAAGAAAGAAATAATTTTTCCTATTTTAAATTTTAAATCATTAAACTTTAAAAATAAACAATCTATAATTCAAAAAATTAATAATCTTTCATCGCTACTATAATTACCGCATTATTATGTGGATAATATTAAATATTATATTGATAATCCAAAACATTGTCCATTTTGTAATTCTCTTTTAAATTATTCCTGGTATATTAATGAAATAACTGTAGATTTTAAATTAGATGGAGATGTTTTATCTTTATATGATCAATTTGGATGTTATGGACTTGTTGATAGTAAGTTAATTGATTTAAATATAGAAAACAATAATGTTAAAAATTATAATGATTTATTAGAATTAGTTTTTAAATTAAGGATTAAAAATATAAAAGATTGTAGATCCTGTTATCGATTTTATTCAAAATTTAAAATAATGCAAGATAAAAATGGAAAATATGAACCATTAATGAATTTTGAAAAATGTGTATTTACTTCTTCTGGCGGTAATTATGTTATTCAAATTTTTTATTTAAATAATTATACTTTATTAACTAGAGAAAAAAGTGATATGTATTATTATTTACCGCACCCGATAAAACCAAACTATAGCGATTTACAACAAACGGTAGATAAAATAATTAAGTTGGCCCCATTACAATGAAACCGTTTGATTTATTATTTTCCTATAGCAATTGCCCCTTATGTAATGCTAAAATTACTATAAAGTTAGATTTGACTTTAGTTAATGTAGATACATATGATTTAACATATGTTGTTTCAGAATTACACGACGATTTAATTATATGTGAAGATATTTACGGAATTAAATATGCGTCTCAAACATTAGAGAAATTTATGATAGATAGTTCCTATTATTCTCCATTAACTATTACGCCTAATTCATTGCGAGTTAATAATCTTAATTTAAAAGATTTATGTTATTCTTTTCAAGTAATATTAAATTGTTCAGTTAATACGCATTTTGTTATATCATCACAAGTGATTACAGAGATAGACCCACTAATCTTTAATATTTCTAAAGAATATGTGAGAACCGACAAATATCATATTAATGTTTTTCATAATGAAAATATTACTTATGTTTCATATAATCAAGATGAAAAATTAATTAAGCATAAACTAAATGTCGCTATCCCATTTAAAAATTTTAATTTTAAAAATGATGATGAAGTAATAAATAAAATTAAAAAATACATTATATTAATTTGACATATAGATATGGATTTATTAACTAAATTTTATATTACTGCCTCCTGTAGTATTGACAAATTGACTACGGTGTATTACAATTCTGTATCTCAGTCTCTATTAGAGGTATTGGAAAAACAAAACTCTAAAATACCAATTTTATTAAGCAAATGTAAAGAATTTGATTTGGCAGTTGTATATGCTGGTAAAGAAGATATAGAAAATATATTGGGATGGAGATTAAGTATATTGTTTCCAAATAATAAATTTGGTACAAAAATGTATATTTCACCGCTCGCAGAAGAATGTGGAGTCAAACATAAAGTTGAAGAATTATTAGTAAATAATTTAGATTACGCCAATGAATTATTTAAAGGCGCTTCAGATAATTCTTTAAAAGAAGAAAATAAAAGAATTTTAAGTTTAATTATATCTTATGTAGATGATATGACCGATGCTGATTTAAAAAGATTACGCAAATTTTTAGAGAAAATTGTAGGATATTAAATGACAAAAATTTTAAAGTTAGCGGAAAAATTTGAAAGCGAAGAAAATGATATTTCTCCCGGAGATTTACACACCCAATATGTTCAAAATCTACAAGAGCAAATTAACGAATTAGTTCAGCTTGCCGAATTTATTTCTTTTATTCCAATTGCTCTAGTTAATAAAGAGAACTTAAAAAATGCTCATTTTAGATTAGAGAGGGTAAATAAAGATCTTGAAACTATTAAACATATTTTAAATCGTTCCGGTATATATAAGCAATATAGATGATTGCTGAATTCGGTAAAGAGTATCATTGGAAAGATATTTATTTTTTAAATTGTCCTTTCTGTAATACTAAAATGGAAGTGGGAGATTTGGATTGGTTAGATCTTTTAGTTTTCTGTAACAATAAACATTTAAATCTATATTTTGAATTAACCGCCAACAATAATTATAACTTATTTGAAGCATCCGTTAAATTGTACTGGAATAAAACTATACAATTTAATTTTTATAAAGATAGTTCTTTGTTATTTGATAACAATCAAAGATATGAGTTAAAATTAAAATGGCCTCAAAATAATTTAGAGAATTTGTTAAACATTTATAAAAAATATTCTATATTTTTTTAATTAAAATAATAATATAAAAAAATATTTAAGAAAATATTATTTAAGGAAATATTTTATGTTCAAGCACCTTATAGATAAAGTTAAAACATATTATTCATATTTATTACATTGGAAATTATTTGTTAGAATAATTGTTGGGCAGGTACATATTAAAATTTTAGAAGTATATTTTACCTGCAAAGATAAATATAGTAAAATACTAAAATAATCATAAACCAGGACTAAGGCTGCACGATGTTTATTGTTTAAGACATAAATATATGGTGATATAGTATATTGTATATTAACATAATGTATATTATAGACTTTTTACTATATATTAAAAATCAATGCCCGATGTGCGGCTATGGCATAAAACACAATCAAAATAAAGAATACTACTACTGCATACAATGTCAAACTTTTAAGTTTGATACTTATAAATTATTTGCCGAATATGATTATGAATTGGTTTTGTTTGATATCACTTTTACATTTAAAGACTATCAAATTTCATATTATTTTATTTCTAATATACTTGACATCAGAATTAAAGATGATTATAGATATAAAACGATATTCAGTCAGAAATATGAAAAGGCTCAGTTCTTGGATAAATTTTGTTGCAATTATGAAAAATTAAATTATTATTTTAATAAATATATTTTATTATTATAATTATATAAATATTATTTTGATAAAAATATTATGGATCGAAAGTTATTAGAAAATTTGCCAGAAATTGTATATTGTTATGAATGCCATTCTTATCTGAGCCATAGTGAAATTTATATAGGATATACTTGTGAATGTTATAGAATAAAATATCTGCGCTATACCGATCATCATTATAGTATTGAAATTAGATCGTCTTTTTCAACACCACTTGATGAATATTATTTATACCAATGTCTTTATGGACATATTCAGTCTGTATTCTTCAATCATCTTGGTATTCCGCAAACAATACCACCCGGTTTATTTGAAAAAATACTACTTTCTTTCACCAAAGAAGATTTTGAAAAAAATAAAAGATTGTTAAATTTACTATGATTTATTTATCAGATTTAGAAAAATTACTTTTAATTATAGAGAACAATTTAACACATTGTAAGTGCGGCTCTAAATTATCGGTAAGCATAAATCCTTCTTATAAATCTTTTTATTGCGATTGCGGATTTTTAGTAGATTTAGATGTTGAACTAAATTGGATTAAATTTGGCTTAGATGAGGTAGTATATATTTATATGTATGATAAAAACGATTATGACCATTATATTACTAAAGATATTTTGCTAACCGCTATAATCAATTATATTAATCAATATAAAGGAATTGAATTGTCAGATAAATTAAATAAATTATATATAAAGTATAAATTACTACAATGATTAATTGCCCGATTGTAAAAATGATCTGTTCAATATAGATGATTATCAAATTTGCTATAATTGTAATTTTAAGAAAGATACAAGGGATGCTTACTTTTGTATAGATTTTGAATTAGGCAATAATAAATATGGAATTTATTTCAATAAATATTTATACGATAAAGTTTATGTTAAAAAATGTTCTTTTTATATAAATCATAATGAAAAAAATATATTAGGTGATTTAATAATAGATAAACTATTACAAGATAGGAATTTTTTAACCTACGAGGAAGTTTTAGAAGAAATTGATTTAATAGCAGAATATTTACAAAAATAACCAAACTAAAAGTTATATTATAATGAAGTGAGAGTTTTAAACAAAGATTTTTATCGAAGTTGTATATTTTGTGATTATAAATTTGAATGCAGGCCATTTTTTAATATATATTATTCCGGTTGCGATTGTCAATGTAGTTTTTTAATATACTCTTCATTTAACGAAATTGTTAGAATCAAAATAAAATTATGCGATGAATTAGAATATAATTTTATCTCCAGACCTAAAAGTATAGTTGTTTTTAGCAACCAGAAAAGGAAAATCTTTTTTAATCAACATAAATTAGAAGTTTTTAAAGAAGATTTATTTGAAAAACTACAAAAATATAAGTCTCTCATATGATAGAGAGTTGCTTAATATGTAAGAAAAAACTAAATAGTAGATGGTGCTGCCAATCTTTATATGATAATGAAATAAAAGTATATTCTATTTATCAAAATTATAATGATTTTATTTATACAGTTAGTTTTCATATATTAATAAAAAAAACTTTAGTTAGAACAAATATCTTATGGTATATGACAGATTTTATTTATAATAACGATTTTAGAGCTCTTTGTAATAGTTTATGGGATCAGTATAAATACACTGCCGAATATCCTGATCATTTTTGCACTTATCAATTAATGGATCAAGAATTAGAAAAAATTAAAGATCACTATGTATGTAATGTTTATAATAAAATTTTAAAATTAATGGTCTTAGTATGAATTATAACGAATTTTATAATAACGGTTGTATTAAATGTTTTGATTGCAATAACCCTATTTTAATTCACGATAGTTCAGTTAATCATTATGTTGAAGATTATTATGATTACCAATATTTCGATGAGGATTATATTTTACAACCAGTAGAACAATGCTGCAATTATAAATATTTTTATTCAAACAACCGTCTTAATAGAATATTATGTAATTCGGTATATGAAAACAGGCAATATGGAACATTTATTTATAGCATAGAAATTGGCGGTAATGATAATTTTATTAAAGCCAGTCATTTTATAAGCAGATATACTTCCGTTGCACTGACATCTAAATTTACCATATTAAATACAGTGGCTGGGAAAAATCAAATCGACCAAATAGATAATTTAATTGATAAATTAAATAAAGAAAAATTTGAAATAAATAAATCATTTTTTACAATAGATAAGCCACAATATCAACAAATAACAGATTGGTCTAAATTATTAATAAATAAAATGTTTAATAAACTTGTATTATTATAGAATATTATTATGGATTTGTTTGTTAGAGCTTCAGATTATGAATTGATATCATTATCTTGGTCTCATTCTATTTATACTTTTCTTCAGGATTTATTGGGTAAAAAAATATCAAAAGAAGAATGATAGAATGGGAAAACAAAAACATTCAAGAGTTTAAAACCCCAAAAGGTAAAACAGTATATCCATCTAACAGATATTCGCATATAGAAAAAGATTATATTGTTTTTGAAACTGATGATCCTAAAGGCATCATTAACGAAGATATTTATGTGTATTATATAAGTTTTCAACCAAAATTAAATATTGATTTAGATAATAATTTAATTATAGAAGAAAAATTATTATTACCTACTAAAAATATTCCAAAATTATTTTTATTTAAAACAGTAAGACTACAATAAACGCACATCACTAAAGATTTGGCTCCATACAAATGGTTTATTGATGTATTAGATCATTTTTTTGGAGTGAATATAACTGATAATAATTTTAAGCAGGATTTATTAGAATTTATAAACGCAAACCAAGAAGCCTTTAATAGTATAAGAAGGGCATTTAATATTTCACAACCAAAAATATTAGGCTTTGGTAGTGATGGAATCGCTTTAGATATAGGTGATAAGGTTCTTAAAATTTTCACACGAGAGATGGCATATGAAGATGCAATGGAGGCTTGGGAAAGATTATATAAGAACCCAGATCTTGCCAAAACAGAAGCAATGATGTATGAAGTAGGTAAATTTAAAAACACCGAAAAATTAACTAAAACTGATGTTCCATTATTTTATTATATTATATTATTGAAAAAATGATTCCACTACAAAATGTATTAAAAGATCAGCAAAAATTCGATGATTTCATTGTTGATTTAACATCTAAAATGCTTGATGACGATATATTTGAGAGTTTAAAAGCAAAAATGTTTTATCCCAAAATGGATCAGTTTATTAAAGTAGCAGTTAAATATTTGGCAAAAAATATGCTAAAGATTTTGAGTATTATAAATATAATTTAGAATTTAAAGAAGGCACAAAACTACAAAGAGGTTGGTTTGAAGAATTTATTGAAGAAGTAATTATGAAAAATTTAACCAGAACTCGAACAGACTTACATTCGGATAATACAGGAATAACTCCATACGGCAAATTAAGATTTTTTGATCCAACATACTAATATGAATACTTTAAATAAAATATCTGAATATTATTTTCTTTGTTTGGCTCAACAAATAACATATCCAGAACATCTTGTTAAGAGATGGATTGAAGACACACTTGCTACAATGGTCGGTACAAAGAGACGCACGCCCGTGAGGGGAGATTGGCTCCAAAAAACCGACATCAGTACAACAGATCTTTCTCTAACTAATGCTGAATTTATTGATTGGATGAATAAAAATAATTTATCTTTTAGCGAACAAAATTTAGTATATAGATATAAAGATTATGTTCTTGTAAAAAGCATATTGCCTTCCGGACCTTCTTATATTATTTCTTTTAAACCTACTTTACCAAACAAAGAATATGGATTAGTTAGCAGTTCTATTTTATTTCCCACATCAGTTATTCCAAAATTGTATTTATTAGAAGTTGTAAAACTTCATTCCATTACTCCAGATATTGCTCATTATAATTGGCTTATTGATGTAATTAATAATTTCTTTACTATGAGCAAAGATTTTTCAAAGAATTTTGCTGATTTTATACAATCTAATAAAGATACTATATATAATATTTATAAGTTTATTAAACAACATCCTCGCAAACTTGGAAAAGGTATAGATGGTATTGCTTTTGATATAGGAGACGGTAAAGTATTAAAAGTATTTACTTATCGGTTTGCATATGATGCGGCAAAAAAGACACAAAAATTATTACACCAAAAAACAGATCTTGCCAAAACAGAAGTAATGATATATGATGTTGGTGAATTTAAAGATGTAGATCTTATATCAGATAGTAGTGATTCAAATTTGTATTATTATATTATTGAAAAAATGAAAGTGTTTAAGGATTTTTCGGAACAACATCCAAGAGCATATCATCTTTTTGACATTTATAATTTATCTTATAAGATCAGTTCTGAATTGGAAAAACAAGGTGTAATGGAAAAATTAACACAAATGGCTAACGATGGAGATGAAAATCTTTTAGTCATCTTAAAAAGATTAATTAAATATTTTTCTGAGAAATTCAATTCTTTTAAAGAAGATTTTTGGCTTGCGCTATCAGAAGAAACCAGAAAACATTTGGTTCCACATTGGTTTGAGGAATTAATAGAAGAAATAATTATGAAAATATTAACATCAAGAGAAGATTTACATCAAGGCAATATTGGTTTAACGCCTTACGGTAAATTTAGGTTTTTTGACTCGGCTATATAAACAATGAATCCATTATTACAACAAATTATTGATTTTGATTTAAAATTATATTGTTTATGCAATTGTAATTATGATTTATTTAAAACTTATTTATTTAAAGATTACTATAGCAATTGGTGTGATACATGTGATTGTTCATTGGTTATAGGTCATCAAAATATTGAGTTTAGTTGTAAAAAAGGTTCTATTAATATATCTGGACCAACTGAATTATCAACATTAGAAAAGATTAAAACAAAAGTAGATAAGCTAAGAGTATTATGTTAGAATGTATTAAATGTAAGAAAAAATTATATTTTGATATTTATTATACATTTCACGATGATGATGGTTATTATAATCCATATGGTTATAACACTGAACCATTTTCTGTAGGGAAATGTCGTTGTTGCAATTATATATATAACGCTAATATATACTCTACTTATGATGAGATTGTATATCTTGAATTAACTGATAGAGATTTTTATTTTAGAATTTATTTTGAAACAAAGAATACTCTTTATATTTATAACAATGCAGAGATTTTTAGATATGTTGCCTTCGTTTCGGATTATGAAAAATTAACATCTAAGGAAGTTGAATATCATATTAATAAGTTTAAAAAATTATCAATATTGGTATAACTTACATTAATATAGTATATAAGAGTGAAATACAAAATTGCAGGAACATTACAAGTTGCGCCAAGGCTATTAAATGAAGTCGAAGAATGGGCTTCTATGGTTTATTGTTCAGAAGTCTCTAAAAAATTAAGTGATATAATAGAGCTTTATGAAATAAAAGGCGTTGATGAAGAGCGAATTAAAAAAATAGAAGATGTAAAAGCAGAATGTCAAAAAATATCAAAAAATAATAAATTTGGTAAATCTGAGATGTTTTATATACAGCCATCAGATTTAGGATATCAATTAAAAGAATTAGAAGATTTTGTTTCTAAAGCCGGAGGAGATTACCAGCCTCGTCTCGCGTTTAGGGTTAGTTTGCTGACAACTGCTTTTGAATATAAAGCTAAAACCAAAATGCATAATATATCTTCAGAATGGAAAGGTGTATGGCTCGCTAACAAAACTCCAGCGCAATCTTACAGTTCGTTTAATTTAGGACAAATATTTTTATATATGAATGTAGATAAAGAATATCCAACATCTTTAAATATGCTTCATAATAATTTAAATACATTAAAATCACTTGTTGGGCACGAACTAAGACATTTTTATCAAAGTGTTATTAAATATATTACTAAGTCTTATATTGCTGGATTACCGGGAACAAAGCATCGAACTAAAGATTATACTCCAACCGGTCATTTAAAAGGAAAACAACACTCATTGCCAGTAAATGAAAAAGGCAAATTAATACATCCCTTGAGAGATATTGAATTTTATCCAAAATTAAATGATGCTATTGTAAAATTTAATTATTATGTAAATGAGTTTTTAAATAAATATAAAATACAATCTTCATCGCTTAAGAAAATTATTGCTTTAATAACAAGTATGAGAGAAAATAAAGAAGATGCACAAGAAACTCAATTGTTTCAAGGTGCATATAAAATAATAAAAGAAGAATTATCAAAAAGAATATCAGATATCGATGAATTAGATGAGATCGTAAGTGATGCTAAATTAGATTTTGATATCTTGATTGAAGAGTTATCCAGCAGATCATTCTTTTTGGATTTAAAAAAGCATTTGCCAGAAAAATGGAAGAAAGCAGTTAAAGAGTTTCTAAAAGCGGTCTTGACAGATTAGATGCAAGCGTTATATTAAGGATATGAATAATTTTTTAGGGTTTTTTTGACACCCTTGATACAATATTAAAATATTTTATGTTTAATTATAAATGTCTAAAATGCAATCATAGCATAGCTCCAGGGTATCAATTTTATTGTTGCGAGTATTATTATTTTTTAATGGTTTTGATTTAATTAGAATTGAAAAATTAATTATAACTTCTGAAACAACTTTCAATAATATTTGTTCATTAATAATAAATTGTAAGGATTTATCTTTTCAATATAGATACTACGGTCGAACGATATTTGAATGTAAAATAAAAAAATTAACGCACGATGAAATTGAAAGACTTGTGGCTAAAGCAAATAAATTAAAAATACTTGGGTAAAATGTTTATCAAATGTTTGGTATGTCAAAAACCAATTGAAGCAATGTATATAGCATATTGTTCGGATTGCAATTTATATAGTCATCACGATTATTATTTAACAAAAGAAAGAGATTATTTTAGTGATAAATTAGCATATTTCTTTACGGAAGAATTATTTAAAGATATAGTTAAGAATAATAATTTTGTAGTTTATGCATATACATCGCATAATAATCAATCTATTTTTTTATTTTCTGAGGTTTTTGATAAAAGACCTTGCCTAAAAGAAGTGATACATTTATTCGATAAGATTAAAAAGTTTAAAATATTAATATGAAATTTTTGAATTTTAAAAACTCATTTAAATCTAAACCAAAATGTTTTGTATGCAATGAAACATTATCAATAGATTATAGCACCGGAGCTTTACTTTCTAAGTGGATAGATAATAAAACCAAATGCTGCAATAGAGATTATTACTTATCAGGAGATAATTATACAATTATATCAATGTCTATGGTCGATTCAATATATATGTATATTTTTACCACAGGAGCGTTTTTTGTTTATCACCGAGAACCATTCGATCTTAATCCAGTTTATCAGATGGTAGATCTAAAAGAGCAATTATCAGAACAAAGAATTCAATATTGTATTTCTAAATTTGAAAAGTTTAAGGCTTTACTATGAGTAATTTTGATGTAGCATTAAAGTATGGATTTATCACAGCTCTTTCTTATATTATGTGGAGCGTTGAAGATAATGTAAATGTAAGTGTAAAAGACATTATAATAAATGATAAAAATAATAAATCTTTATATACTGAATTTTATATTTATTGTTTAAATCATTTATCAAATAATACAACACCTTTTCCAGAGGCGGCAAGATTTTATATTTCAACTTTAGAGCAAAATATTCACTATGGAAAAAATCTTACAAAATATAAGGTATTAATATAATGTTTTTATACATAAAATTTGATCCTGCAGAAAATGGATTTTATATTGTTGATGAAGATTTTAAATCCGAAGTGTTTGATGTTGGCCTTAAAAAGTTTAATTCTGAAAATTATTTGGAAGAAGAAATCAAACAAATTATTAAATGCTATTCGGAAAGAAATTTAAATGTAGTAAATAATTTAATGATATATTTACAATCATATCTTATATTGGAATATATGACAGTTGAAGAAATTGAAAAGTTAATTCCAGAATTTAAACGAAAAAATTCTAAAAGATTTTAAAAGACCATATTATACACAAAATTCAAATGTAGATGGAACAAATTTATATATTAGAGAGTGGAAATAAAAAATCTTCTTGAACAATTAATTATTGATTATTGCTGTTTGTGTGGTCAAAAACTACACGAAATCAAAGCTGAATCAATACTTAATTATCATAACTATATATGTTCTGACACAAGTTGTTGTTTCAAATCTTATACTTTTTACAGAAATTTTTATATAGATATTACCTTAAGCACTTCCCCGGCAATTAAAATAATCATTACATCTTTTTTGGTAGATACTTTTTTCGTTAAAGTAATACACGATGAGCAGGAAAAATATTATATAGATGAAGCAGCATTATCTTTAATAACCAAATATTTTCAAAAAACCACATTACAAAACTTTTCTCTTGACGGTTTAGATTGTTATGTTATTAAAATGAAGAATTTATTATGAAATGCTTACAATGACAGAATATATTTGCTTTGCGATACTATATTGAACGCTTCGAGATTGAATTGCCACAGAATAAAATGCACCAATTATCCGGCTTCTTATTATATAAAGCAAATAGAAGGAATAACACGAACAGATTATACGCTTTCAAATGGAGATTGGGTATCAATTGGAAAAAAACGCAACATATGATTTTTATTATCTTTCGGCAATTTACGAAGACGATTTGATGATGTGGGAAATAACCTTTGAAGAACATCACGAAGAAGTAAATCGCCGCCCAACAACATAATCTTTCCAACAAAGCCATCGCCAAAAATATGATAAAATATATGGAGTTTAAAAATTCATTATCTTCTTATTCGCTAATAAATTTGAAGAACAATTTCAGCTGTTTAAAAGAATTCGTAAATATCAAACAATTGCGGAAGAAATGCAGAAACTAATTAATTTAAGATAAAAGTTATAAAATGTTCCATAATTTAAATATTGAAATCGACGAAACAATACACTGCGATAACTAATTATATACCAAATTTCATCGCATTCTTATAAAATAAAAATATATGACGATGAGTTTTAACATACATTTGAATATGATAGTGTGCATTGGAAATGGTCAAATGCTGATATGTTAGATTTGTTGGAGGGTGTGGTAAAAGCATATATCTCAAGAAATAAGTCGGAAAAGGATATCGTTCAAAATATTATCATTTTTATTCAAATGGTAAGAGAGCCGGCGGAATTTCAATTGCAGCAGAACTAAATCAATTATTAAGCCGTATCTAACTGCGGTGGAGAAGTATTTGGTGTTGATGTGAGTATAAGCAAACTATTGAAGGCGATATGAAAGCTCAATATCGAAAGTTAATTGATAATGAGGACGGGGAAGAGTATGAATTCAATATTCTTCAGCAAAAAAAATTATTTTGAAGAGACATTAAAACACACAATTACATTCTTGGCGCCAAAATATAATAAGAAGAAGATAGCAAAGAAATTATATTTAGAAATGCAAAGTATAGAGTCAATGATAGGTATGAAAACACAATTTGAACTGTATTGCCAGTATGAATGTTTCCAGCCATATAAAGAATCGGTGGAAAGATTATTGAATTTGATGTGAGGAATTATGTTATGTAAATAGTTTTATAAAGAACGAATAAAGAACGAAAGTTAAATGGCAATTGGTATAAACTTGAAACTATTGATAATATAGTAGTGGATTTAGATTTTGAAAAGAAACATAAGGTTAAATTAAATGAAAACAGTGTTGCTTCAATAAGAGAAGATTATAAAAATGGTTTAACTTGTAAAATGTTAGCGGAAAAGTATAATGTATCTAAATATACAATTAAAGATGTAATTACTCGTAGGACTTGGAATAAAGTAAAATAAACAAATAGACGGATGGGGTAAGTAGATTTTGATTTAAACTTTAATGAGAGTGTGTATTATTTTTATTTTTTATTTATTTTTGCCCCAATCTTAATCGGGGGGAGGACCTACACCTGCCCACATCCTCCTCTCCCGTGCGATATATGGGACGGTTGCCTACATTGTCCTTGAGGGTAGGAGGTCGCCTTACATCCTACCACCTTTCAACTTTTTGTCTTTCTTTTTATTACATTTATTTACATTGTGTTTCTTATCTTACATTTCTTTCTTTTCTTTACATTGTGTGTTTTATCTTATCTTGTAGGAAAGGGTCCCCTACTATCCTACCTTTCAGAATTGCCCTATAAACCTTTTCAAAGGTTCCCTATCCATTCCCCTATCCAATGCTGCAAAGCCCTTTCTAATGGCTATAGCGTGCCAGCAATGCCCATTCTTATCCCTTACCTTGGAGCGGGCCTAACCCCTAACCTACCCTGCCTGACATCACCCTACCATATCCTACCTTACCATATATGACACTACATTGCACTACACTACCATATACTAACACACCATATCACACACTAACGCACACGCTCTTACAACATACTACACCCGCCTATAACATTATACACATAAATACATTATGATATTATTATTTACATAAATACATTATGATATTATTATTTACATAAATACATTATGATATTATTATTTACATAAATACATTATGATATTATTATTTACATAAACATATTATCATTTACATAATATAGGTTGTGCCTGTCTATCCTACCATCTACTACCTATTGTGTTGCACCTTGGTTGTGCGTGCTTAGAATTCGCAGCCATTCAAAACGAATTGGCGATCTTGGATGCTTTGGAAAAGTAAATGCCTACATCTTGACAAGGCGGATCTAAGACATACAATGTTCGATTGGCCCGAGCACGGCACACACTGTCTTACATCTACCACTTGTTTTCTTGACAGGGCCGATAGAGGATATACAATGTTCGATTGGATTAGAGCGTGTCCTACCTTTCATTACCTTATCCCACATATGCAAATTTCGTGCCAACCACATTGTATTACCTTGTCCTACCTTTCCCTACCACATGCAAGAAGCGTGCCAACACTCTGCCTACATCACCCGACACTATCCTACCTTTCTTGGTTGCCTACATTGACCCATCTCACCCGGCGACTTACAATGTTCGATTGCGCTAACCTTCTCGCACCGTATCCTACCTTTGATTACCTACCAAAAAGGTTAGGTTGCCAAGACGCTTGACGGGTCGCAAGCAATGGTTAGATTGGATTCCAGGTAAGGAACGGTCGGAAGGAAGGCTAACTGCGACTGGCAAGAAAGAACGCAATCGGGCCTTGACACTAACCCGCCCGGTCTTAGATTGACAGGGCAAGGCAAGCGAAGCGGAAACGTGGCAAGAAAAAAAGCCCTTGACAGCAAAGCGAGCCTGGTTAGATTGGAAAGGTAAGAAGGGAAACGGCGGTAAGAAAAAACGCAACGTACCCTTGACAGACTAACTAAGAAAGTGTCGGCGGGACAGTAAAACCGCGAAACAACCAAACAAGAAAAACACACAAGAAAGAGAGTATTACAATGAGCAATGATAACGTGCAGCGTACGGTGAATGTGGCTAGTGAGATCCTGGGTTTCTACGAGGCGGAGATTCAGGATTTTCTGGCCGGTGGGGCAAAGCGTCAGATCACGGTTCTGACCAAGCAGGCGGCGGAGGATTTCGGGGTGCCGGTTCCCGTGGCTTACAATCTACTTGTCATTCACTTGCAGTATCATCAGGAAGTGATGGCCAAGCAGGGTCGCGACGGTGGAATCGTTCTGAGAACGGCCGAGCAACAGCGGCGCGCCGAGGCAGAGCAGAAGAAGGCTGAGCGCGCGTCTAAGTCGCTGGATCGAATTCTCAAGAATGCCTCGGCTCTGACCCCTGAGCAGCGCGCGGCGGTTCTGGCCACGCTCCAGGCCGGTAGGTGAGACAATAGGTTCGGGGTAATCCTAACAACAAAACCCCGTCTCCTACTACCAGAGATTACCTATCAAGGTAGTAGGGCCAAGATACGAAAAAGGTTTACGGTTAGCCTTGTAAACCGTATGCGTATAAGTGTGGAGTTCTAAGCTAACGAAACCGAAACCTAATTTTGGTGGTTATCTCCAAAGGATAAAAACAAGTATCCCCGTAAAGGTGAAAGTAGGAGAATCGACTCCCACCAAAGAATCGGAGAAAAGAATGGATGGCATTACCCTCAAGGGCAAGCTCTATGATTTCATTCGCACCAACGATAGCCTTACGTTTGGGCTCGTGTGTGGAGATACCGTAGAGTGCAGGTTGGAAAACTCTAACTTTCACTGGGAGCTCCATAAGGACGGTTTTTACGATTCCGTCTCCTATGATCCTGACGGTTGGGAGCACGCGCGTAAAGGTGAGATTCCCTTCGTGCGAATCTCCAACGACGATAAGGAACGCATCTACATTCAAGCAAGCGATTTGACCGTCGATAGCTTCGTCCTGGGAGACTTGGAGTTTTACCAGGGCGGATTCACCAAAGATGGTTGTGAGATCGGTTGTTTGTCTCACGACGCGGAGGAAACTCTCGCCTATAACCCGGATGCTTTCTTCGAGGTAGATTTGTTTCAGGAAGAAAGCGCGCACTGGAATTCCGACGATGTGAAGGTTTTGACTGCTGCTGGCTTCAAGGTTTCCATCGTCTAGATTTCCTAAAACAAAGGGTGCTGGCGTAAGTGTAAGTAGGCCAGCGTGCGGACGAGAAGGGAAGGGCGCTCGTGTGAGAAAGGGTTAAGGTAT